>Ga0208373_1000118_pt1 | contig 144533 bp, 142 predicted proteins | sample RifOxyC2_FD_184036 | JGI IMG/M metagenome (GOLD analysis project Ga0208373, IMG submission 184036) | Soil microbial communities from Rifle, Colorado - Rifle Oxygen_injection C2 (SPAdes) | ecosystem: Environmental > Terrestrial > Deep subsurface > Rock core/Sediment | place: Rifle, Colorado...
AAGCCAAGGTCTGGGCTGTTGCCTGCAAAACGTCACTAAACACAAAGAAAACAAGGCGCCGCATATTAAATTGACGCCGTAAATACCCCAGCCAATTTCTGATGATATCCAGTTCAACAAAAGATAAAGAGCATCTTTAGACAGCGCAAATTCCATATACTCTGTGAAAGACAAATCGGAAGCCCTATCAAATTCGTCCATGTAGAGAAACCAATCACCCCCAACTTCAAAACGGTAACCAATCAGCAAAGTCAGCAACAACCAAGTCAATGACCAATTCATGCCTATCTTGCGCGAAAGAACCATTTGCGGGCGTGGCTGCGCTATTGAGGCATACGCAGGCACCAAAAACATCAGCCAATAAACAAACAACGCCTAAATACCTCCAGAATACCTTATGATTTTATCCCTACAACACACCACCGCGGCTGCTCTTTAGAAAAAATAATATCCTTAAATCCGGCATTCTTAAGCATCACTTCGATTTCTTTTTGAGTAAACCTCTTTTCAAATCTTGTTCCAAAACGATCTAAAGAATCCGTACGCATCGTATAAAAAGACCAACATCTGTAATCCTTCAAGGGAAAAGACTTAGGGAGAATTGTCAACCTCTCCAGCATCCTTGCAAATCGCGCAAGGGGCCAATAAACTAAAACAGCAATTACCTGAGAAATAAAAAATTTAAGAGGGAAAGGCATAACAGAGATACCCTTGCGAAAAAAATCAGAAACCTTCCACAAACATCTGTACCAGAGGGGTCTATTGTCAAAAGCATAATATAAATATACGAGGAACGGTGCGCCTAATTTCAATTTTTTAGCAATGTCATTTATGGCCTTTTGCGTATCCGGAAGATGATGGAGCACCCCGAGAGAGTATGCAAAATCAAGCGATCCGTCCGGCATAGGCATATCTTCAATGCTCGTATTATGAAAATCGACATTGGAAATATTCTTCAGATTCTTTATTGCCACCCGCAATGCCTTATCACTCGCATCCACAAGATGAAGAAAGCGAACATGCGGGGCGAAAAGCATGGCCCATCGCCCGCTCCCACAACCGACATCAACCCCTATACTCTTGTCCTCTGATATCAAGTGCCATGGGAAAATACGAAAATAATCATTGAATATTTTTTCATGTTCCAACGGTTCCAACAGACTCTGGTCAAACATAGACCATTCTTCTCCAAAACCGTTAACAGTCTTTACATCCATATTAGACAAAAAACACGATTCATTACTAACCTTATCTCTAAAATTCTTCATGTTTTAATGTAATTCTTATTTCCCCGTCAAGCTGTTATTCCAAAAGAAATATATTTTCCTGGCGACCATAAACGCCTTTCTCCCAAGAATAAAACGAATAGCAACGGAAACAGTTAATATTGCATTTATTAAAAGTTTCAGAAAGACTCTTTTGTCCGCTTTATAACTTCTCATATAGACATCCACAACATTCCTTAAACTTGCATTCTCAATTAAAGCCAGAATATTTCCATAAAACAGCAAGAAAAACATCTTACGCTGCCACTTTCGTAATAAGAAGGAGTCGTACCCTCTGCTGATGGCATAATTATAAGGTTTTGTAATTGACTGGAGATTCAAGGTAATGTTTTCATCCGTAAGCTGATTAGACGCATTAGCATCATGTTTTCTCCAAACCCCAGCAATTCTCTTTAGCAAAATAACGTTACCATGCAAAACAAGTCTTAAAATGGACTCCCAATCGCTGCTGATAATATCTTCCTTATAAAATCCTATGTCCACTGCTATGTCTCTCTTATATAAGCATCCAAAATGTGGCAAAGAAGTTTTGTGCCAATTATTAAATATTTCAAAACCATCGGCAACCCTGTCACCACTTGAAATGGCCGTCATTATCTTTGTCCCGTCACTGTACATAGTTAGTTTGCCGCCGGCAACCAGAACAATATTTTGGTGTTGCATAATTCCTTCGATTGACGCGCTGATAAAATCTTTATCTATAAGATAATCATCACCGTCCATGTTAAGCGCCCATTCGCCGGTAGCATAAGAATAAAGCATCTTCCTGTAATTCCCAACGCGTCCTATATTGCTTTCGTTGCGGAAGAGTTTAAAACGACTATCACCTAAATACACTTCAGCTACTTTGTATGTGTCGTCTTTAGAGCAATCATCGGATACAATTACCTCCAAATTGCCGTAATTCTGCGATAATGCAGACACAATGCTTTGACGTATATATTTCTCCTGATTATAGGTAGGGATCATTATCGAGACCTTAGGCATATTCATTTATTGATCAGGACGCCAAAAGCTGTTTATAAATCTTAAGGTATTTCTCCGCCCCCATTTCCAAATCAAAATATTTAGCGGCCGCAGATCTGCATCTTTCTCTTAAAATTTCGCCTTCAGACAATAATTTTTTCAGTTCATATATCGCCCTTTTATATTCCTCTCCCGAGAATTGCGTGATAACAACTCCGACTCTCTCTCTTTCTATTATTTCATCACAATCACCTATGCCAGCATTACTGACCACGGGCAGCCCACAGGCAAGATACTCGCCGAATTTAACCGGAGACGAGTTATAGCGTTTATATGGATTAATAAAAAAAATACCAGCGCCAGCTCCCGCGAGCAACGCCGGTATTGATTCTTTCAGCGGTTTGATAATCTCTATTTGAGAATCGATGATGCCTTTGTCTTTCGCAGGCTTTCCGACCCTATCCGGATCGTCTTGAGTTAAGAAAATAAACCTTGAATCTGGCAAAATAGAAGACAGAACTTTAAAAAAATCGAGCATTTCATTTATCAAATACCATGTGCCGAATTTACCCAGGTATACGATATTGAAAGAATTGCTATTCAGATTTCCATTCAAACTATAATCAAACTTTGCCAAGTCCGAACAACATGGAATGACTTCCATTTTATCAGATAAATCGCAGTGTGTTTCTTTTATAATCCTAGCATGACTCGTTGTCTCGAGGGTGAAAAAATCACATTTCTTAAGCAATGCGTTTTCTCCCCATTTCATCATCTTATAAAGCAGGCCGCTGCTGGACAATAACCCGCCGCCCACATATTTATCGGCCAAGAATCCTCTTGTATCAAAAAAAAATTTAACATTTAATAATTTCGCCGGTATGAATGCTATCAATGCAGAAATTAACCCTCTGGCATGCACAACGTTAATATTATCTTTTTTCAGAATTGAAAAAACAGCAAATATTCCTAATATTATATTTAAACATGTTGCCGGAAACCTCGGCCTGTTTAGATACATCAAATATTTCCATTTGATAGTATTTTTCAGACCAGAAATATATTCATTAGAGGAGGCAAGAGAGTCCCTTGTCTCAAATGTTAACAGCGAATATTGGACAGCTTCTTTTTCGGCAATTACCCGCATATAGGAAAAGCCCTGTGATTCCATTAAAGGGTCAGACGCCGCCTGGTAGGCTATAAACAAAACCTTCATAGCTACTTCAATCTCCACAGCTTTATAACCTCCCTGAAGGCCCTCGCAATGACGCTGTTAAACTGGGTTAAGCTGACATATATCAGCCTGAACGGATTATTTATATTGTCCTTTACAAAATTTACTATATTCGTAGGCAATATGACCGTAAGTCTTGTTTTTAAGTATAGTTTCTGAAAAGTATTTGGAGACATATCGGCATAATTTACCTGCGGCATCTCGATATTCCCCACATCGTCGATATTCGTATGAAGTCTACCTTCAGCCTTCAGTTTTTTATATATTTCGGTGCCGGGCAAGGGCATGAAAAGATTTAAAGAAACAGTATTAGGTTTAGCCTTTTTAATAAACGAGACCGTCGCTTTAAAATCCTCCTCCGTTTCACCCGGATACCCGACAATAAAATTGCCTTGAAACCTCAATCCGCTCTTCTTTGTCATTTGTGCAACTGATAAATTCCGTTCTACATTAGTCTTCTTATTCATTAAATCAAGTACTTTTTGAGAACCTGATTCAAATCCATACTCCACCTGAGCACAGCCTGCATCCTTCATCATAGACAAAAGCTCCGGTTCGGCTACCTTTGTGCTTATTTGCGCTATCCAAACAATTTTTTTGTGAATGTCGCGGTCTTTAAAAAGTGTCAGTATTTCTATTGCTCTTTTTTTATTGCTCAAAAACATGTCTTCAGCAAAATATATCGCCTCGATGGCATTCTTGTTAATCAACTCCTCGATTTCCGCAATTACCCTCTGCGACGAGTGGTATCTAACTTTTCTTCTTCCTATTAAGGGTCCTGCACAATAATGGCAGTTATATGGGCATCCTCTCGCAGTAAAAATGTGAGTTGTCTTTAAAGAAAGATTTCTGCTGATATACCGGCTAGGCCGTGTATAACTTTGCATGTCAAGTATATCCCTTGCAGGAAAGGGCAGAGAATCAATAGGTTCTATAAGGGGGCGGTCAGCGGTGGAGGCGATAGCGCCGTCTCCCTTTCTGTATGTGATGCCGCTTATCATCTCCACATCAACACCATTAGCGATATCCAACATCGTCATTTCACCCTCTCCGCGAACAACAACATCTATTCCACTACACATCTCAAGCGTCTGCACCGGCTCGCCTGTGCAATGCGGACCGCCGATGATTGTCTTTACTTCAGGGAATTTCTTTTTAAAACCAAATGAAAACGATTTGACATCAGAGAGATTTGGCGTAGTAGCGCTGAAGCCGACTATGTGAGAATTGAATTTGGTTATAAGTTCCTCTGTATCCCTGTCGGTTTTATCAAAATCAAGATTGTTCTTCCTGAGCAGCAAGTCCCTGTCTATAATCTGAACAGAATGGCCGTTATCTCTGAGAACAGCCGCAATATAAGCCAACCCTAGAGGCGGCCAATACTGCTTATTGGGATCAACAACAGCCCTTTCTTTGGACAATAATGGATAAATTAAAGATATGTTCATGTGTGCATTATCCGCCTTTCAATCATATGATGAAAAAATGAAATTTAAGGACTACTCGTCACGGCAACAACTCACAATAGGAACCAAATAATCTCGCCCGTACTCTTTATTATGGCCAAAAACCTAAAAATATAGGCTTCCTTACTGAAATCAAAATATGTTCATTTAATATCTTTGTTCTTGATAATAACTTACCAAGCCATATAGGCAATCCTTTTCTTGCTAAAGGATTAAGGCTTACTTGTGGAAAATGAAACATGTTTTCTTCTAAGATTTTTTCTAACTCTTGATGGGTTATTAGACCATGGTGTTGGCAGTCAGGATTGTTACGTGTATGGGCGATATGAATATTAAAAGGATTTTTAAACGATAAGCAAGCTGCAATTCTTTTGACCATTAGTGAAATTTTTAAATATGTCAAATTAGGAGTTTTAATTACAAATATCCCCCCGGGTTTTAAAACTTTATAAACTTCTTTTATTACAGCCTTTTTATCCTCAAGGGTTATATGTTCAAAAAAATCACCACTAAAAACAGCATCAAAAAAATTATCTTCAAATAAAAGCTCCTTAGCATTGCCAACCTTAAAAGTTCCTTCCAACTCTATCGAAGCAATAAGCTGCTTTGCTTTAGTAATATAATCTTCATTTATATCCTGACCGTAAACAACTGCTCCCATCTTAGCAAGAGTAATTGCATATAAACCCCATCCACATCCAACATCTAATACTTTTTTATTTGATACATTCCCAAGCATAAAAATAGCCGCATCACGCAACCTTAGTTCGCAATAATTTCTTTTATGTGTTTTTCCATCCCAGTTTTCATGGCTGCTTCGGAAAAAACATTTAAACCAGGCCCATTCATCAATTGCATCGCTTGTAATAATTTCTTCCCTCATTATCTGCCTCCTACACACTCCCTAATTTTTATCTTTAAAACTCTTCTTCATTTTGAATTAACCATCGCGACTGCTACTGCCTCGTCTTTATTTTAATACTTGTACTAATCTTGTCACTATTATAAATTTTTAACATTATCCCCCTTAACACCACAGACAAACTCCGTTTACACTTTATTGAATAATATAGCTTATAAAAACTTAGCTTAAAAAAATTTTTAAATAATTTTTTTTTACTATAAATAACATTACTCATTTTCGTGTTATAGTTCATCTCATTGCGCAAATTATCAATAAAGGCGGTGGGAAACACTACATTATAATCAGTTTTTGTTAAATGTTCAAAATAATCATATATCTCATCCCTCACAGAACTATCCCGCATGACACTCGCAGCATATCCGCCCGCCATCTTACGATAACAAGCCAAAGGTTCTGGAATATAACAGGCTCCGTATTTCAGTGCCATGACCATAAAAATAAATGCATCACTAAACGAATGCAACTCAGAAATATATCCGCCATTTTTGAAAAACGCATCCCTTTTATAAATTGTTGTATTACCCGAGATCCAACTACCTCCTTTTGACAGCAAACTACGCGCCATTTCAGGAGAAATAAACATTTCTTCCTTAGATATAATCGGCGAATAAAGAAGTCCTCTATTTAGTGATTCCTCATCTATGCGTATAGAGAGAGCTGAGCATAAACCTGCATTGGGATGTCTCTCCAGTAAATTCATGGATTTTTCAAAAAGCCCGGGCAATACTTTATCATCCGCTGCTGCATCATATATATAATCGCCTCTTGCCATATTTAACAGCTTCAAAGAAGTCTTAACTACTCCCATGTTTTTTTCATTCCGTTCAAACCTGACAAGAGAGTTTTTCCTCGCGAACTGTTGTATTATTTCAACGCTATTATCTGTTGAGGCGTCATCGATAACAATTACCTCCACCGGCCTGTACGATTGGCTTAAAATAGCATTGAGCGCTTCGCCGATATACTTCCCATGATTATAGTTCGGCATTATTACCGACAATGTGCTATGTTGCATTTATCAACCCATCTCTATGCCATTCATTTTTGGCCCGGTACCAGATAAGCGCGACAAGCGGAATAGTAACCATACTAATTAATAAATAGCTTATGCCGATGCCCATAGCACCATAATTTTTACCTACAATCAATGTAAGCATACCGATTAATACCCCTTCGATAGCCGATAAAAAAGCAAGCGGCTCTTTTTTATGAGCACGCAAATAACACGCCATCGGAAGAGATAGAATATTTAAAACCTGTGGCAATAAAAACAAGAAGAAAGGCAATAAGGGGAGAAACCGCACAGACAAAGGGTGCCCAATTCTGCCGAGAATAAATATGGTAGTGTAGATAAAAAAAGCTCCTGAAATGGTAATACCGGATACTATTTTTGTTATTTTCCAGAAAAGCCGGTCAAGCCGGTCATATTCCCTATTTGAAATTAAAATGCCGAATAACGGCATCTTAGGATATATCCATGAAGAGGCAACCGCAGAAAGCGCTCCTATCAGGTTAAGTGTCATTCCTGCCTGTCCTGCAATTACAGCCCCGTGATAATAAAAAAGAACCGGAACAAAAAGAATGGTAGCAAATGGGCCGAACAAATATGTTACTATAACGCGCCATTGAAGAGGCCATATTTCTTTGTTCCAATCTATACGATGCCCAGAAAGGCTGGCAAAAAGCAGCGTTTTGAAAAATATCCAATAACGGGATATAAGAAATATCACTGCGCATACCAATGTCATAAGTGTCGCAATCGCCAAAGTCCAAAGAGCCGCGCCAAAAAATATCGCAACCCAAATCGCAAGGCTGGAGAATATACTTTGGACAAAACGATACGCATACAATCTTCCGACCTGATTACACCCCTCAATTAACGACCAGACAGGAATTAAACAGAATACAACACCGTTTAAAATACTCAATGCAAACCACGGCAGCATCCATTTAATACCTTCTGCAGACGATATTGCAAAGAAAATGTATCCTCCTGCCATCAAGCCGATTGTCACTAAAAGACTCGCAAAACCATACCATTTAAAAGCAAATTTAGCCAGGCTTTGCAATCTCGACAGGTTTTCAGGCTCGCCTTTTATTTCGCCCCTTTCGTCAATATAAAGACCTGACCATTCATGACTCGCAAACTGCATAATTACTCTGCCAAGACCAAGCTCGATCAAAAACTGAAAAGCAAGTATGCTCGCAAAGGTATAGTAATACCCCTGCAATTCGGGGGAAAAATACTTAGCAATAAGCAAATAATTTACGGGAACCGCTATGAAGCCCCATATTTTGCCGAGAAGCGAAAAGAAGACAGCCCTATCTATTTCCGCCCGGCGCAATAAAGCCAGCAGTTTATCTAAAAAAAGCGCCTGCTTGTTCATGGGGATATCCATATTGTCAATATCGAGCAATAAGTTTGAGATGAAATCTTAAAGGAATTTTAATCAGGAACTTATAATATAGCAGTCGCACCCGCTCCCTTAAATCATAGGGGATCTTATAGAAAATTGCCTTAATTTTCGGATACGCAGATAATAATAGCTGCCTAATGCCGCCCGGAAAATCCTTGGAAATAGCTTCGATATTACGATACGTCGACAAGCCGCTCCCCGTATCCGTTTTCCATCTTTTTACGCATGACCTCTGCTGGACAGATGCGTCGAATGTCGAATCATCGGTCTTCTCGGCATTAAAGTAAATAAGGTAAGTGCCCTTATCTAAACCTCCAAAAGCAAATACATTTAAAAGTCCGGGTTCATACCTGTAAATATTCCACAAATGCTTATTTGGCTGCGATGAATGTTTTATAAAAAAAGAGTCTATAATATCCCATTTATTGACATAATAGTAATCATAAAAGAGAGTCGGCGAAAACATATAAAATCCATGATCGGTATAGTTTGACGATGGGGATTCATGAATTATTCTTCCTCCGACCTTAAGCATTCTGTTGTAGTTTTCAAAAACTTTTGTAAGATTGAAGATATGTTCGCTTGACCCACCGTCAAACACAAAATCGTATTTATCGTAAAGATGGCATGGGACGTCCTTATTTAAATCATGTACTATTGTGCATCTCTCATAGTCGCTGTAATCTATACTTTCAACATTATTAAAACCGAGAGACTGAAACAAAGCCTTATCAGTAATGTATTTTTTATTCCTGAATCCATCTTTATCAGAGATAGTCATTTCTATTCCTGTCTTAAGCTGAAAATCCATCTCTTCAGCCCACTTGCGAAGGTCCTTCTCCGAAGCAAAGATATCCTGTCTCCCTATGGTCAGGATGCTCCCTTTAAAACACTTCCGTTTGGCCTCCCTCATCAAGAGCTTAATCATGCCGCGTGCTATTCCCATATCACTCCTTAATCCACGCAGAAAAATCTCTCACTGCCGCCTCGTAACTTTCTATCGTCCCTATATCCCTATGATAAACGTTGTTATGAAAAGTAAAAATCCTTCCGATATAATGCGGTAGCACCTCTGTGCTGAAATCAATAATAAGCTTACCCAAGCCTTCCAAAAAGCCAAAAATTGAAGGCTCTATAATATACACAGCTCCATTTGCCAAGTTGCAGGGAGGATTTTTCACTTTCTCATGAAATCCCTTCACAACACCGTACTCATCCAATTCGACAATGCCGCATGATTCCAGAGTTGACGTAGTAAAAGTCATCATAGTTATTTCGCATCCATCAGGCCTTTTGTGATGAGACTCTATAAATGCCTCCACATTGAATTTTGAAAGATTATCAGCATGTATAAGCATCAGCGGTTCGTCACCGAAAAAGTCACGGTTTGCCAATAGGGTTCCCGCAGTGCCCAAAAGTTCATCTTCATGCACAATTTTAACTATTGAACTAAATCGACTGTTTTCTATATGTGCCATTACTTTTTCGGGAAAATAATGAGTGTTGACCAAAACTGGATGTACTCCTGCATCAGACAGCAATTTAAACCAATACTCCAAAAGAGGTTTCCCTACTATGGGAACAAGGCATTTAGGGATTGTATCTGTGAGGGGACGAAGTCTTGTTCCCAACCCAGCGGCAAGCAGTAATGCTCTCAAGCATTTATCTCCGATATGAGTTCAGCCAATGTCAATGGCGTATTCCCGAGACTGCCCACCTGACATGCCGCAGCAAGAGACCCCATATACGAACCCTGCCATATATCAGCGCCAACCGCCAGCGCCATTGAAGCGCATGTCAGGAAAGAATCTCCAGCACCGGAAACATCCTTGGGAGCGACATTGAAAGCTGGAAGACGATCAGTCAGCCATTCGTCGTTCACATCGGTTTCCGCATGTATCAAAACCCCCTCCTCTGCAAGTGTTATAACCACATTTTTCGTAAGCGCCTTCTGCCTTAGCTTTTCAGCAAGGACAACAAGTCCAGATTCAAAATCATGGACAGCAAAGCGCGCCTCTTTTTCTGTTGGTGTTATCAGCGCCATGCCTTTAAATCTCGAGACGTCACCTATCTGGGATGACGACTGACTGTCGGCAACCATAATTACTCCCTGCCGGCCACATTCATCCACAATTATATCAACGAGAGACTGGGGCAGACATCCATAATTAAAATCAGCAAATATCAGAATATCTGTCTCACTAATAATATCGCATATATCCTGAAACATCTTTTTTCTGATTTCAGCATTAATAGCATGCTGCCTGAGATGGCTTACTCTCAGTAGCGTCTTTTGTCCGGCGCGGTAACGCTGCTTCAGTGTTGTAGGCCTGCTTTCATCTTCGTAGAAGTGAACATTTACACCATAACCTTTTAGGTTATCACGGGCAAATATACCAATCTCATCCATACCGGCAATTGAGAAAAAATTTACAGAAGCCCCCAAACCATACGCATGAGCAGCAACAATTCCTGCCCCACCAACAAACTTCTCCTGAACTATTGGGGTCACAACTATAGTAGGGTCCTCCTGAGACATGCCCAATGCATCACATGTGATATACTCATCCACAATAACATCTCCGATGACGCATACTCTCAAATTTTTCATATCTAAAAAAATATCGAATAACTTTTTAAAATCAAACTTATGTCTTTTCATAAAATCAACAGGTTTTTTAATAGTCGATAGATTTAATTCATTCCATTCACGCTTCATCAGGTCTATGGATGAGAAGCTTATATCTCCCGAACTGAAAAGGATTTTTCCACCTACCTTTGCCAGAACATCAGCCTCAGGATTGTACCTGTCCTCATGTTCCTTACCCTTTACGACAAAAACTGGCCTAAGTTCTTCGATAAAGGAAACCGGAGAATCGTGCAGAATAAAACCGTAATCCACCCAGCTTATCGCCTGAATCCCTTCAAGCCGAAGAGTTGCCTGAATAACAGCTTCATCCGACCTGCCGTCGAGCACCCCTACAACAAGATAATCCCCGCATTCCTTGGCAAAACGCAAGAGGCGAAGATGTCCGGGATGAATTATATTGAAATTTCCAGAAACAAATATAATGCGTTTGTTTTTAGCTTTTTCTCTTACATGATTTAATGCATTGATAGATTCAGCATGAAAAGCCATATATTATCTCTCCATTTCAATTACTGCTCTGGCAATCTTTCTACTCTCTAGATCTTCAAGCGCCTCGTTTATTTCTTCCAGAGCATATTTTTTGCTCAGTAATTTTTCAAGCGGCATCTTTCCGTTTCTATACAAGTCAGCAAGTACAGGGATATCCTTGTCCGGTTTACAAGCCCCTCCCCAGCTTCCTTCTATGCGTTTTCCACATATTAAATCATAAGGGTCCAGTTCAATTTTGTTTCCATAGGGAGGATGAGAAGCAAATACACACAGTCCCCCTAAATTTCTTACGGCTTTAAATGCCGTTTCAATTGTCTTTGCATTTCCAGAAGCATCGACACTGTAATCTACACACTTATGATCAGTAATCTTATAAATTTCAGCTAAAGGGTCTTTTCTCATAGCATTTATCTCATGAGTGGCGCCAAATTCGCCCGCAATATTCAACTTATCATCTTCTATATCTATTGCTATAATTGGATTACATTCAAATAAAAAAGCTGCCATAAGTACACTTAATCCAATCCCCCCCATACCGAATATAGCAATCGACGATCCCTTTACTGGTTTTATATGATTCATCACAATACCAGAACCTGTCGGGACAACACAGCCAAAAAGCACTGCCACATCCAATGGAATTCCTTCCGGAAGCTTGACGCATCTGTTCTCTGAAACAATGCTATAATCACTAAAAGTCGTTACAGGACCGGCATTAACAATGATTTTGTCTTTAACATATTTTGCACCAGACACGTCCATGCCTTCTCCCTTGATCCAGCCGAGAATAACCTTATCGCCAGGTTTAACTTTTGTTACGGAATCTCCGATTGCAATCACTTCTCCTGAGCCTTCATGACCAAGCATATGTGGCAAATATCTGTCCTCACCGCGTTTGCCACGAACCTCCATAAGTTGGCTATGACAGACCCCACTGAATAAAACCTTTATCAATACCTGTCCCGGATTAAGTTCAGGAATATCAATCCCATCTTCAATAACCAACGGATGACCTGTTTTGTAAAGAATAGCTGCCTTCATTGAAATTTCTCTCGGATATCAGGCTTATCTAAAAAAATCATTTAGGATTCTTGATGAGATATCAACTACAGGATAATCAGATTGAAGTTTTTTCGAGAAAAGTCTACCTTTCAATATTTCCTCTAAAGAGAAAATACCGAGTTCTTGTCCTTCATTCAGCTTCAAACTTTCAGGCGTAAGGTCAACGAGACACGAATACACATGTATAAGGGCATATTCTTCTTTATAATAATAGTCTCTGAAATAAAGTGGTGCACGCGCTGCAAAATCCAATTCTTCCTGTAATTCACGAACAATAGCCAAATCCGGAGATTCTTCATGTTTTAGACTTCCTCCAAAAAACCCCCATTTCCCCGGACAGCTTATCCAATCTTTGAAATCCCGCAACTGCATTAAAACTCTTTCCCTGTTTTCGTATATAAGGGCAAGTGCAACGGTTTTATTAATCCGCCATGAACCACCAATAGTCACCAGTGTATCCGACCTCCGCAAAAAGTCTTTTCCATTCATCGACATGCATCATGGTCTCTGCTGTAAGAACCCATTTAAAAAGGTTTTCCCGTTCTTGTTCATTGCGCCATGCATCAACAGTAATATAGCTGTGTCCCCTACACACACGCTGTATTTCGCGAAGCGATTGTTTGAGACTTTCGAGGGGCAAGTTATGTATAGAATTGATAGAAATGACCAGATCAAAGCTTTTATCAGGATATGGCAAGCTTTCCGCGCTGGCTATTTCAAGAAAGGGCTTAACCGAGGGCATCGCATTTTCAATAGCATAGGAACTAACATCGATACCAGCCACAGTACAATCAGGCATAAGCTCCTTGAAATCATGCAGCATGAACCCCTTGGCGCAGCCAATATCAAGGATAGCGGCATTGTCCGGCAAATGATAATAATCCTTCATCCGCTTCACAACAGCTTTCCAACGACCATCATACTTGTAGCCGCCGTACCCGCACTTTCTGTCGCCATCAAAAAAATCCCTGTCAAACCTTTTTGCCAAAGCAATAATTTCAGGCGTTTTCTCTAAAACACGTTTATCGTAATCCCGTCTTGTCTTCGGGTGTGTATCAAGTAAATTAACCCCTGCCATTAGAGACTCCTCTCACTTTTTGTAATATTTCTCAACTTTCAGAATACATTCTATTATGTCCTCAACTTCCTGATCGGAAAAGCGTTCATTAAAAAGTATATTAAAAGTCCTGTTTCTGAAATCGACAGCATTGGGAGTTTCTACCTTTCGTCCAAGATACTTCTGTATCCATTTCCATTCCGAAACAATGTCCCTATAGTCGCCATTGACCCAAATGCCTTCAGTGCCTACAGCCTTTGCAAACTCTTTCTTGGGAACACGTATCTTTTCTGTGTCGACTACAACGGTATGAAAAAATACTGACGGCACTGATTCTGGAAGCGAAAGATTCGCTGGCGATACGACAGATGATGCATCCAGAGCTCTATCGATTTTCCGAGCTATTTCAAGTCGTTTATCTATAATTTTTTGCAATCTCGAAAGCACTGAAACTCCTATCGCAGAGGAAAGTTCGTCAAGGTTGAAATTTAGTGCAGGGAATAGATACTCTGTACTATTCTTATTATCGAAATTGGGGGTATTAAAAGGCTTCCCCCTATCAGCATAGGAACGAACCTTCCAATAATAATCTTCATTATTAGTGTACACCATTCCGCCACAGCCTCCCGTCCCTATAGTCTTTGAGAACATCGTTGAAAAAGCAGCTATATCACTAAAACATCCAACTCGTTTGCCTTTGTATATAGCTCCATGAGCCTGTGAACAATCCTCGATAAGCTTTATTCCATGTAATTCAGCTATTTCTTTTATAGGTTCAATATCAAAAGCCTGACCTCCTAAGTGAGTTAAAACAACGGCCTTTGTATTCGGCGTCAGCGACTTTTCAAACTCTTCAGGACTTATATTGAATGCATCTGGATTAGAGTCAGGAATAATAATATTACAGCCCGACACTGCAACCGGCATAATACTACCCGGACTTGTTACCGGTGAGACAACAACATCACTGCCGCTTTTTATTTCAAGGGCCTGTAATGCAATATATACTGCCGCAGTACCGGAACTGACACCATCGGCAAAACCTCCTTCCTGAAACTTGCAAAATTGTTCTGCAAGCATCTGTTCATATTTTCCTTGAAAACCAAAATCAACGCCAGTCTCCAAGCTATCTTCAAATACCTGCCTAACCATATCAAGCTCTTTTTCGCCAAAAAGCCGCCTATATGGCAATGGCTTGTTGCGCACCTTTGAACCACCATGAATAGCAAGTGTCAAACGGCACCCCTAAAACATATATTTTTTTTATATGACATTTTAGTGTATTTTTTCATCCAATATATCATTGATAGTTCTTGTAAAATCATTAGCGGCAGCATCTCTATGCAACAACTTTGCTGTTGCAATAAACGTTGCAATTCCCACAAGCGATTTAGGTACTATGTTTTTATCCCACCCTCGTTGAATTTTAATATTATTTATTACACTTTCAGTCGTCTCCTGAATCATACCAACTATACGAGACAGTTCTTCATTTTTCGGGATAAAATAATCATTAATAACTATTTCAGTTCCGGTATAAGGATTCTTCCAAGTTGTGGTACTGATATCATAGCCTCCCAAACTATATACTGGGGAGCCGGGGTTTGCTCTTAGTCTTGCAAGCACGCTCACATCAGCACCTTTGCGTATATACTCCATAGCTACATACATTGTTTCTATCTGCTCCTCGACTGTGCCGTCCGGAATGCCCACGATGAGAAAAATAATGGGGATAATACCCTTTTCCAGCAAAGCGTCCAGCACTATTCTATAGTCATTTGTTGTTACCCCTATTTTGTTAATAAAAGGAGATTTCAAAAGTTTATCCGAAAAAGTTTCTATTCCCAATCCTGTATTGTCAAATCCGGCATTTTTCATTGCTTCTATCACATTCCATCTGACATTTTTCTGATCAAGAAAATCAGCGATTCTCGATTGGCAGAAAAATTTCACTTCCTTCGGTATACGACCAGAATTTTTAGCATTAACAATCAGCTTGCTAAAGTTAAGAATTCGCACAATACCTTCTCTATTACCTACAGGGAAATCATCATCGCTGAACAAAAAACCTCTTGCACCATATTTATCTATGTGATACAGAACAAGCTCGTAAACGTCTTCTGCGGAGAGCATTAGTATCGGAGCAACTGATTTCTGCGATTCGGGCAAAAAAGACTGAGAACTACAAAAGCCACACTTGCGAGGACAATGGCTCGATGTATAAAGTCTTACAGTTTCAACAATAAACTCTGTATGGTTAAAACCGTCTATTTTATCATCTCTCACCTTCTGCCAATATTTATCGTATGGGATTGCACTCTTAATATTATTAAAAGATAATTGTCTAAACTTTTCAGATGTAAGCCGGGGCGACGATTTATACACTAACTTACCATCACTTTTGTAAAAAACCACTCCTGCAATTTCATGCGCTATTTCCAAGTGATTCCCGTTAGTTTCATTAAAAGATAGTTTTACGCAAAAAGCGCTTAGAGCATCTTCGGCAAATCCAAGAAAAATTATATCCACCATGCCGCTCTCCAACCACTGTTTATAATTTAGAGTAGCTTCATGTCCACCTGCAATAAATATGCACTTCTTAGCGCTTCGCCTCGCTGCATCCCGAAATCTTAATAGTGTATCCAGATCATCTTTCATATTTAAATGTGTAACGCTCATTCCAATTACATCGTAGTCTCCTTCGGACACTCTTTGTAAGTAACTCTGTTCCGAATCAATATCAAAATCCAAAATATCACATTTTAGTTCATTTTTTTCTAAATAGTTTTTTAGCCGATAAAGACCTATTGGAGGTGCAAGATTAAAACCTACCCAGCACTTTGATGTCATTAATAATACAGTAATCCTTCTTTGCAAATTGACCTCCCTATTTACTGTGCAAAACGTTTATACATATTATCTATTCGTTGGATTTTTGATTTTCTCCACGTGTCAAAAAACTATGCATCCTATCATTGACACCTATATTACGTCTTGTACCTCTCCTCCACTCTTCTAATTCCTCTATTGTTATTCCATTTAATCGTGCAACGGAAGATTTTCTCTCCTCCGAAGAGAAATTTATCCGGTCCCATTCAAACGACCTGAGGATTTCTAACTCGAATGGAGTGAACTCATTGGTAGTAATTAACCCTTTCCCAAACCCTGAGTATTTTGAAAAGTTTTCAATAAAATCTTCTGGCAATAGTGATTCACGCAAACAAACATCCATGAGTTCGGTTTTAGGCAAAGGAGTTGCAATATGGAAATTACATATGTCAACACTTAATTTTTCAGCAAAACTAAATGTATCTCTTATTTGATCCCATGTTTCTCCTGGAAAACCGATAATGAAGTTTACAACAATATCAAAACCTATAGATTTCGCCATGTTAAATATCGGATGAATTTTCTTAAGTTTTACAGGTTTTTTTATGATATTATCCACAACATATTGATTGCCTGATTCAAGTGAAGCCGTGATAAAATTACAGCCACTATTATGCATAGTTTCCAATAATTCCTCATCTAAAAGCCATGCCGTAACATTGCTGCATTTCCATGTCATATTATATTTTCTATCTATAATCCCATTCATTATATCAAGCGCTCTCTTTTTATTTGCAAGAAAATGGTCATCTAAGAAAATAATTTCTCGTATTCCACTGTTATATAAAGAATCAATCTCCGCTAACACATTTTCCGCGCTCCGAAACCTGACTTTTCGTCCGCTTACTGTTCTGCCTGCACAGAATACACATCTAAAAGGACATCCTCTTGATGTTATGGAATAAGCAAAGGGATAATTTGTGGCGTAAAGCGTAGCATCATATTTTAGTCTCACATTTCCATAATCATGCAACGAAAGCGTCTGTTCATTGAAACCTCCAACAATATTGGAATAGACCGGAAATGGAATGTTGTCTAAGTTTTCTATAAAGACTTTCTTATTTATACAGGACTTCCCATCTTTCCAATATGCCAGACCGTTAACATTTGATAGATTCGCCTTACCATTTTGCAGTTCATTAATCAGATGTGGAAAAGAATACTCGCCTTCACCCATAATCCAGTAATCAACATTCTCATCCTTCATGGCCTCTTCTATTAAAACTGTAGGCATCACTCCTCCCAAAACAATAATGGCATTTGGTAAAGCCCTCCTAGTAATTGACGTTGTCAGCCTTGACGTAGCAAGATATTCCGTTGAATTCGACGTTATACCGACAAGATTGGGATCAAGTTTCTTTATATATCTAAAAACCTCATCTTCGGACAAATTATTAAAATTAGGATCAAAAATCGTCGTTTCATATTGAGTATCCAGACAAGCCTTGAGAAGGGCCAATGTATAGGTTGGAAATCTCAATGTCCGTTTGTTTAACCATGCATAATTAGGTTGAAGCAAGAGTATTTTTTTAATATTGCGTGATTTCATATTTTTATTTTTTCCTCCGTGCTTTATCGCGTTTAAAATGGCCCCTTAAACCAGTCCCCCGGCACATCATGAAACGATTTTCTGCTGTCAAGTATTTCTTTGATATTCAGATTGTTGCCTAACATTTCTCCGACAATATTAACTATATCCTCTGCCCTTCTATAATATTTTTCAGTAAGCGCAAGACTTGTAGGCGTTGGGAAGTCCGGCAACGCAAGCCTTCTTGGAGGACTCTTTAAGGCATCAAACAGCTCCATGCTCACTTTTGCCACGACTTCACCCGCGATAGAAAGCGTCTCTGTGGCCGTATCAAGAGCGAGTACTCTCCCTGTTTTTTTAACTGATTGAAATACTGTTTCCCAATCTATAGGGCTCACCGTTCTCAGGTCGACAAGTTCACAGTGAATTCCCTGCCTTTCGAGTACATCAACGGCATGCAACGCCTCTATGGTCATGTACGAAAGCGAAACAATGGTTAAATCCTCACCCTGCTTAATTACGTGGGCCTTTCCAATTGGAACCCTGTAATCACCTTCAGGCACTTCTCCTTCAAGGTTGTGTAGCCACCTATGTTCGAGATATATTACCGGATTGTCATCGAATATTGATGATAGTAAAAGACCTTTCGCATCATATGGAGTGACCGGCATTACCACCTTCAATCCCGGGATATGCGCAAACCACGCCTGTAGATTTTGGGAATGTTGAGGCCCCTGCCCCCACCCTCTGCCGAGAATCAGACGGATAGTAATAGGAACAGACCTTTTCCCACCAAACATGTAAAACCACTTTGAGGCATTATTAACAAGCTGGTCCATACCAAGAAGGAAAAAATCAAGTCTTTGATGGCTCATTACAGGTCTTATGCCATTAAGAGAAGCCCCAATTGCAACACCTGTCAGAGCGTTCTCTGATACAGGCATGTCAAACACTCTTTCTGATCCGAATTTTTCCTTAAGTCCAGCAGTTGTTCCAAAAATACATTTAGGATCATCTACGCCGAGGCCAAAAGTAATTACCTTGGCATCGCTTTCCATTGCAATATGCAAAGCTTCATTAACTGCTTTAACATAATTAACTATTCTATGCAAACTCGGCTCCTATAATTTGAACAACTGAGTGAAGGCATCTTCGGAATGAGGAAATTGCGATATCTCGGCAAAATGAAATGCTTCGTTTACCTCTTCAGTAATTATTTTTTCGATATTTTTAATTTCTGGATCACCGATCTCATTGTTATTTTTGATATTATTTATTAGTAGTGCTATCGGGTCTTTTCCCCTCCACCAGAGATATTCTTCGCAAGTTCGATACCCGATGTCATTATCAAAATTTGGCCCGCAATGTTCATGCCACCGATATGTGGTGAATTCAAGGAAGATAGGCTTCCCTTGTGTCCTGATATAGTCGACTGATTGAGACACTATCGAGTAAACATCAATAACATCATTACCATCACCTTTGGAGCTTTCAATTCCAAAACATCTAGCCATCTCAAAGATGTTACGTCCGGATGGTTGCCTGACGTGGAGAGGGGAATAAACAGAGTAAAAATTATTTTCGCATATATACAAAAGAGGCAACCCTTTTAAAACTGCAAAATTAAGAGACTCATAAAAAACGCCTTCTTCAGTAGCTCCATCTCCAAAGAAAACACAGCTAACCTGATCGGTTCCGTTTAGTTTAATAGACAACCCAAGTCCAGTTCCTATCGGAATAGTTCCGCCAACAATTGAAGTACTTCCCATAAATCCGACAGACTCATCGATAAGATGCATCGAACCGCCTTTTCCGCCGGAACAACCTGTGGCCTTTCCATAAATCTCAGCAAGCATTTTCTTCAAATCGCCGCCTTTAGCTAAATAATGACCATGCGATCTATGAGTACTCACCACAAAGTCATCATTCCTTAAAGCGGCACAAACACCTACGGCAATTGCCTCTTGGCCAGTACAGAGATGGGTAGGACACCTCATTTTCCCTTCGGAGTATTTTTTAGCAATGGTTTCTTCAACCGCACGAATTCTTTTTAACTGAAAAAGCATCTTCCTTTTGGTATCAATATCTACTATTGCGGTCATTATGTCAAACTTCTCACTTTTATTAAGGCTTATGTATATATTCAAACGGCATGGTTTTTAAAACTTCAAAATTGCCACCAATCCACTCAATCATTTCATCTATACCGCGCTCTAAGCTTATCGTATCTTTCCAGCCAAGATCTTTTTTAGCCTTTGTACTGTCAAGCAGATAAGCAGTATCTTTACCCAATCTCTCTCCGACTACATCAACATTATCCTCAAAAAAAACTCCCAGTTTATCTGCTATCACTTGAACCAATGCCCGTATGGAGATGTTTTCTTTTGTGGAAAAATGGTAAATTTCACAGGGAAGGCCTGTTTTCATGGCCATTAATGTGCCCTCAACAACATCTTTGATGTGGATAAAGGAACGCACTGACTGCCCGCCACCGTGTAGTTGAATCTTTCTATTAATAAGAAAAAATAATATACTTCTTGGAATTATTCTGTATAGTTGTTGTCCTGGACCATATACATTTGCAGCCCGTGTAAAAATAACAGGAAAATTATATCCCTTAAAGAATGTCATTAAACTCATGTCGCAAGCTGCGCGGGATACAGCATAAGGAGTGCTTGGATTGTAATTGGCGCTTTCTTTAACTAATCCCTCACAGCTTCCATAAACCTCCGGAGTTGATATATGGACATATTTTTTCAAAAAACTGCACTTTCTTAATCTGTCATGAAATTTTATTGCTGACACTACATTGGTCATCATCCAGTGTTCAGGAGTATGCCAGCTTTCAGCCACCATGCTATGGGCGGCAAAATTGACAACATAATCAGGTTTAAAATCATCGATTAAATCCATTATTTCATCTAAATCGTTGTTTAGGTCAAGCTGGTAGAATTTAAAACGCTTCAGTTTTTCTAATTCTCCCCACCTGTAAGGTAAAAAAACCGGATTCGCTTCAGGCGATCTGCTTATTCCTATAAGATCATAGCTTTGGTCAAGTGCATAATTAACAAAATGAGCGCCTGAAAAAGAATTACTTCCAATAACTAATATTTTTTCACTCATCACTTATACACTTTCTTCCGGAAGGGGATTATCTTTAAGCCATTGCATAACCATGTGTCCAATAATAAGCTGTATATCTTCCGATATTTGCATGTCATCCACAGGGAAATGAAGAGGAACATCTGCAATATCTTTACAGCGTCCGCCACTGAAGCCAAGTAATGCATAGCTCTTCATACCTATCCTTTTTGCTTCCAATATGGCATTGACGATGTTAGGAGAATTTCCACTTCCGGAAAGCGCTATCAATAGATCATTTTCTCCCCCCAATGAACTTAACTGATAGGAAAAAATATTCTCATACCCGATATCATTACCAAGACAGGTTAATACAGACTGGTTCGCAGGCAAAGCAACGACCCTCAACCCCCTTTTTGATTTAGTTCTTATCGCTATGCCATAAAGGAAATCGTTTGCAATATGCATGGCATTTGCAGCGCTACCACCATTGCCGCACAAAAAAACCTGTCTATTGGATAACCAGCATTTACGAACATCTTGCGCCAAGAGAGCTACTTTATCCCAAGCAGTATTAAGTAATACGGATTGAAGCCGTAAGTTATAATTCAAAAAGCAGTCTGCAATTCTGTCTGTATCCGAAAAGTCCATTACCTTATGATTTCTTTCTTCATCCATTTTAAATTGTAATAAAAATCTTCATCGTTAAGAATGCCCTCTTTATATTTATCCACTATCTCCCCAATCGCATCATTAACTGTTTTTCGCGGGCTAAATCCGGCTTTCAAAAGTTTATCCGAGTTTACTCTATAGGAACGCGGGTCAGTAGAGGTAGTTACGCTGATTTTTGCTGGAACAAGTTTAGTTACTCTTTCCGCAATTTCCATTATTGAAATATTTTCAAATCCGGCATTATAAATTCCGGATACGGTATCCTGTTTATCAATCATAAACAAGTAAAGATCGGTAATATCATCAATATGGATATTTGGACGAACTTGTTGACCGCCAAAAACTGTTATCTCTCCCTTAGTTAATGCCTGCATTGTCAGCATATTTACGGAAACATCCAGCCTCATCCTGGGAGAATAACCGCACACCGTGGCAGGCCGGATAATCTGAATGTTCATTTTATCCGAATAACTTAACAACACCCTCTCAGCAATCATCTTGGTCTTATTGTATTCCGAAATAGGTTTAAGCTCTAAATCCTCAGTGACCTGATCTTCCCCTTTAATACCATAAACGCTTCCAGAAGAAGCATAGATAAAATTCTTAATGCCTTTTCTAACAGCCTTATCCGCCAGTTGCATGGTAGCTAACGCACTGATTTCCCATGTAAGTTTTGGATCCAGATCGCCACAAGGGTCATTGGCAACTGATGATAGATGTATTATTGTATCAACATTATCCAAAAGGGCATTTCCCACATCTCGAATGTCACCTTTAATTACTTTTAAGTTTTCATTTGCCTTTAGATAATTACCAAACCACATAGTATCTATAACTGTTACATCATATCCTCTGTCCAATAACTTGGGAACTAATACCGTCCCTTTATATCCGCAACCGCCCGTAACTAAGACCTGCATCTTTTAACCTCCATAATCAAAAAATTTATCGGCGATTTCCCTTACGTGCATTGCTATAGCAAGAGATGCCGTTAATCCGGGTGATTCGATACCGATAAGATTAATAAAACCTTCAAGGCCCCTATCAGCTTCATCGACTATTATAAAATCTTTTATGCCTTCACCTTTAATTTTAGGACGAATTCCCGCCATATCAGGAATAAATGCCTCTTTGTCGAGTCCTTTAATAATCTTATTTGCACTTTCATAAAAAATATTTTGCTTATTTATATCTACTTTATAATCCGGTGTATCAATATATTCCACATCGGGTCCAAAGCGGAGACGTCCACTTAAGTCCATCGTTGCATGAACTCCCAGCCCCATTAAATCTTTATGTGGAACGGGATAAACGAGCATTTTTATCGGAGACTTTTGTGCATATGAAAAGTATGATCCCTTACAATATCCAAGCCTGTATCCTGCACTGTCAACATCAATGCCTGCTAACGTAGCAATATAATCGGAATAAAGTCCCGCTGAATTAATAACGACTTTCGATATGAATTTATAATCGTCATTGATAATGCCTATCACATAACCATTTTCTTTTTTAGAAATACAATTAACCTCGCTGCCAAATGAAAACAAAACACCGGCAGCGGTTGCAGTTTCATAAAGACTTTCCATCAAAGAATGAGAATCAATGATACCCGCGTTGGGGGAATACAAAGCAGCTACTGCATTGACATTAGGTTCTATTCGGGCTACATCATGGTCTTCCATAAATGTTAAGTCTTTAACCCCGTTTTGAATGCCGCGCTTATAAAATTCTTGTAGATGTCTCTTCTCGTCATCATTTGTAGCTGCTATTAATTTCCCCAACCTTGAATACGGTATTGAATATTTCTCACAATACTCATATAAGAGTTCCGCACCTTTAATGCACAATTTTGCTTTTAAAGAACCATGGGGATAATAAATGCCTGAATGAATAACTTCACTGTTTCGACTGCTCGTATCCTGTCCAAACTTATCATGTTTTTCGAGAACAACAATGTCATCATATTGCTCAGATAACTGTGCCGCAATAGCTAATCCAACAACACCGGCACCAATTATTGTGATACTTACATCTTCCACAGTTTTTGCTTACAATTTATTTATTGGCCATTCTTAGAATGTCCAAACAGTTTTTCTGCCAAACAAAGAATTCTCTCTCAAGGAGTCCATGATTTTCAGCCTCGTGAAATCTGAGGGTACTGAAATCTTTCTCTTTAAATCTCATCGACTCCAGCCTGTTTTTATAATCGAGGGATCCTTACTCCAGCATACGTTACAAATCGGGCCATTTTATACATAATAGCCCTTATACCAATCCACAAACCTCTTTATCCCTTCCTCTATCGTAGTTGAGGGCTTAAAGCCGATATCACCTGTCAAATCATCTATATCCGCATAAGTTGACGGAACATCGCCGGCCTGTATAGGCAAAAGATTTTTCTCTGCCTTTTTGCCGAGACATTCCTCTAATACCTCGATAAATTTCATCAATTCAACGGGGTTGTTATTGCCTATGTTATATATTTTATATGGCGCATAACTCGAAGATGGATCAGGGACATCTCCGCTCCAGAGCGTATCAGGTTCGGGAAGTTTATCCGTAATCCTAACAACACCCTCAATAATGTCATCGATATAGGTAAAATCCCTCTGCATCTTTCCATAATTGAATACATCTATCGGTCTGCCTTCGAGTATTGCCTTAGTAAATAAGAATAACGCCATATCCGGCCTTCCCCACGGACCATAAACAGTAAAAAACCTTAATCCAGTGCAAGGGATATTATAGAGGCTTGAATAGGAATGCGCCATAAGCTCATTTGCCTTTTTGGTGGCAGCATAGAGAGATACCGGATGGTCAACATTGTGATGAACTGAAAAGGGCATTTTTGTGTTTGCTCCATACACCGAGCTCGAGGAGGCAAAAATGAGATGCTTTACTCCATAATGCCTGCATCCCTCAAGGATATTCAAAAAACCATAGATATTGCTGTCAATATAGGAATACGGATTTATAAGGGAGTATCTTACTCCAGCCTGAGCGGCAAGATTTACTACCGCATCAAACCCTTCTGTCTCAAAGAGCTTTAAAATACCTTTTTTATCTTCAAGGGACATCCTGATGAATCTAAAGCCGTCTTTATCTTCGAGCAGGGTAAGGCGCGCCTTTTTGAGATTCACATCATAATAATCATTGAGGTTATCCAATCCAGAGACTACACTGCCTGATTCAAGAAATCTTCTGCAAAGATGAAAACCTATAAATCCGGCTGCGCCGGTTACCAGAATTTTCCTCACGTCCTAACCGCTTCTTTATTCCTAATCTTTTCTAACAATTCCATTATTTTTTCACTGCTCCGCCCTCTCGGTTACATATCTGCTTTTATGCAGAGCAACCAAGAAGGCATATCTTTAACTCTAAAGTTACAGCTATGTATATTGTATTAACAATACTGGTACGTCTCGTTAATAATAAATACTTCAGACAGGCAGATTTAAATCTGTCCCGTTTGTTTCTGCTATATCTTTTTTTATTACCTCAATCTCTTCTTTTAATGCTTCATATTCATCCATCTTGTTTCTTAAAAACCTCTGCGTCAGTTCTATCTTCTGGTTAATGCCATTTGGCGTCAGAATATACATATAGGCAAGCTTGTTATTTGAATTCTTGAAATGCTCAGCCTTTATCAGTCCTTTTTTAATAAGGCTGTTAACAATAAAGTTTACTTTTCCGAGACTCAATCCGAGCTTTCCGGAAAGTTTACGTTGGGAGGGATTATCGCCATTTGCCACTTCTCTGAGCAGTTTAAAATAGAATTCATCCAGCGCGTGAAATCTGTCTGAGTTCATACGGTGAACTAATATACAAAAGGAAATAAGGTAAAGTCAATCTTTTACTTTCTTGTCCAGAAAGTCTCAACAAGTCCAACTTTCCAGCTACCCTCCTCTCTAACCATTATTAGCCGGGCGGGGGTATCTGATTTTGCATGGGTAATCAGTATTTCAGCCTTGTCTTTTTTTATATATCCTACTTCCCATTTTGATTCATTAAGCACCATGTCAGGATTAAAATAAATAAGAAAGAATCGCCAATATACCCTATATATCGGCCCACGTTTTTCAAAATCATCCTTTATCTGCTCTCTGGGATAACCACCATTTTTTTGCGCTTTTACCACATCATCAATAATGGTCGATTTTGACTTCTCAGTAAGAGATGGCCAAATAGCAGGCAGATTATTCTCTTTCATTGCCTTAAACATGCTATCAGCAACGGCAAGCACTTCATCCATTTCCTTATCGGTATATGCAAAGATATTTTGATTTAAGAAAATAATTAGGCAAAAAACAAGAAAATATATGCTCTTTCGGAATAATTGTTTGGTAGTCTTCTTACTTCTGAACTTAAACATTACTTAATAATCCAAGTACAATATCTTAATCTTATGCAGATTCATTATTAAGCATACTCCCAGAGGAAAATTATGCCCCCGCAAGTTTGCGGGGGCATATACATATCTCGCGCAATTTGATTATTCAGTTTATGGATAACTACCTGTATGGCTAACTGCAAAATTTGTCAAATTAGCGTTAAAGTGTGTATGTGCTAAAGCAAGCGTCAGATTAGCGTTATGAGCAAGTGCAAGATAATGATCTATTGTTGCCACAGAATCGGTCGAACAGACATACTCATCATACAAGTTTGATAAAACACAATTGTAACTAAGTGCTGTTGAAGTCGTGCTTGTTGATCCTAATCCGGAAATTACTGCTGCGGCTATTACTCCTGCCACTACTACTCCTACGACTATTGTTCCCGTTCCTATTCCTCCTTGTGTTGCAGCTCCTCCCTCTTGGCCTGCTGCTGCTGCACCTGTACCCGCAGCATTAGTATCTTTTTCTTGAGCCATCGTTTTAGTTACAAAAGCCGGCATCATAAGTGTGCTTACGAAAAAGGCAAATAATACAATAAAGACTACCTTCCAATTAATTAACGCCCTTCGCATAGAAACCTCCTTATCTTTTAGAGTCGTTTATTACAAGCTACTGGCTTATCGTTATCGTTAAGCCAAACCTTACCATTGCTTTAATTAATACACCTTTTTTGTCTGTTTGTCAAGCATTATTTTCGTGTTATTTCCTATGAAGTCAAAAAGAGGCGTAAAATGGCTTATATCTTGGGCAACATCTCTAGTCCATGGAGACACATGCTGCTCATACGTCATTCTGGTTTCCTTGCCGAAGAAGAATCTCATGGGAACCCTCACCCCTATGCCCTTATCATGGTATCCGCGGTTAGAGCTGTCATTGAATATAGACGTGTCGGTTATACTATACCATGCGTATAGCTGTACTCCATTTATGTCTTTGGAGATTGTAATCCTTGTTCCCCTGTCTCCTGCCAGAAATTGTCCATACTTGACCTCAATAGCAGCTCCCGATTTTGGAAAATTAAGCCTGCTATTCACAAATAATGTCGTGTACAACTCCTTCGCATCGTTCTTCTTTAAAAGAAGTGGATTATCGGGATCCCTCTTTTTTACGGCGCTTCCTCCCACTCCCAATAATAACCTGCCGCCGAAAAAGGGTTTCGCAATCTCTGAATCCAGTCCTGCATATTGCATTTCAAGAATGCCTGCAGTGCCTCTTATGAAAATATCAGGAGAGAAACGATGTATCTGTTGAAAGAAAAATTTATCGAAAATCAGTTTCTTTTCCATATAAAGCGTAATATCCGACCTCACAGGGATGGAAAGAGGCTGTGAAGAACTCGATACATTTGTGAATGGAAATAGCGCCGCGCCTGCAACAAGAGAAGCGCCATTCCATGGGACATATCCTGCCCATCCCAATATTCCTATGCTGCCTTTCCAGAAACCTGAGGGATCATTTAAAAAGAGACTAACATTGGGTCTGTAGCCCAAAAAAAAGCCTTCTGACTTTACATCTCTTACTCCTTCAGCAATACGTAAATTCTCGGTTTCAAATTTCGAGATTTTGAAAAACTCACTTCGGGTGAGCCTTCCCTGCATCAACTCCTTTATATCAAATTGGGTCGTGTGGAATGAGAACATAGGGATGCCGTTCTCTTTAAAGATTATAGTTACATCTTCTATGTCCTCAGGAATCATGGGCGCTATTGCTCTGAGCAGGGCCATCAGCGCACTTATCTCATAGAAGTACTTATTGTTCTGCACGTCAATTGTTAGAGATCTGTCGATCCTGTATATTCTGAAATCACTAAAATCTGAATAAAACAATGCCAATCTCATCCTCTTATCCCACGTTAGCGGCTTTGCATCAAGAGGCTCCTTATAGGGATGATCATATATCGGAACCATAGGCCTGCCTATTTCAAAAGGCAACGATAAATTAACGCCTATCTGGTTGCCCCGCTGATAGCTCAGGTCAATCTCAAACCACTTAGAGGGCATCCATCTAAAGCCAAAGTTATAATTTGACGGTACAGGCTCTCTGAAATATTTTGGCTGCGCTGGGTCACTAGTATGCTTATGATATTGGATAGGGCTGTACTCCACCATCAATGCATATTTTTCAGATGGGGCAAATTGGACGCCCCAAAAAAACTGGGAGTCAAGGAGCCACTGTTTTGTATCCTGAAACATCTCTATCCTTATCCTCTCACCCAGTGAAGGAAGAGGCTTTATGCCAAACCTGCCGTTGCCGAACCCGAGGGTAAAATCAAACGGATAGATTTGTTTGCTTGCTACGATGTATTGTGATGAGTAAAGTCTTGTACCCTGAGGATCCCTGATTCCCAGAGCTACAGCAGGAATATATTTGCCTTCGGGAATTATTTTAATTTTAAAACCCAGCACCTTGTCTTTGTAATTCCCATATTGTGATTCAGAAGAAGAACCGGGAAATCCAGGTACGCCCATGACTTCCGTTATCCCGCCGTCGATTTCAAGCCCTTCAAACGGGCTTATGGCTCCGTAGTAATATCTGTAAGGCTTAATCTGGCTGTAACCGATGCGGAAAGTATTTTCCCTCATTATTCTTGCAGTGGGTATCTCCATAAGCCCTGTACCGCCAGAGTTAGAGGGGTAGATAAACGGCTCATCACCGGCTAAACAGAAAGAAGAAGGAACTAAGCAACAAACAACGCACAGTAGAAAAAAAGCAATGTATCCATTCATTCAATCTTCTAAATTAAGGTACTCTGACATCACGTTTGTCAGGGCAAAACTTTTATAACAACTGCAGCAATTACTGCCATCTGCATCAGTATCTGTGTTATATCTCTAATCTCCCTCATCCATGCAATACGCTCCAGTTTCTCAGGCACAACTATAGTGTCACCAGGCTCAATCTCTTTTACTTCATCGATAAAGGCTGGCATCTCCCATCGGGATTTTAATGAATTCCAGCTTATAAGACCAGATGACAGCTTCCTTGCACTGCCGTCAATTTTTAAGACATATACATTGTCGGTATCAGCGTATCTTGGATACCCGCCTGCCATTTCAATATAGTCTTTGTAATCATGTTTTTCCAAATATATAAGACTGCTATGCGACATAACCGAGCCGATAACATTAACCACGCTGTTTTTTATGGGGATATGAAGATTGTCTCCTTCGTGAAGTTCAATATCGTATTCGCTGCCCTTCAGAAGCCTCAAATGGGCAAGCCGTATACTTATCCTTCCTGTTGCCTTAAGCTTCTTCAAAGACGCTATAAATTTCTGTTTGCTTTCCATCTCAGTATTTTTAGCAGAAACTTCTTCCGATGACACGGCAGTAGAAGCCGAAACAGAACTCCCAGCAATGAACTCCCTTTCAAGTCTTATGATCATCTCTTCAATGCTTTTTTGCTGCATGTCTTTAACGCTCTCCCGTATAAATACAGCTCCTCGCAGGTATGCGCTGTCTGTGTACCCGCCTGCCCTTTCGATAATAGAAGAGAGTTTGTCCCCCTTCTTAATGGTGTAAGTGCCAGGGAATTTCACTTCACCTTGAATTGTCACTGTCCTGTAAACCTGCCATTCAGGAACGGTGCGGACCAACAGATAGTCGTTCTCCTGAAGCTTTATATTGCTCGAGATATCTCCATTTAAGGCCTTTTCAATATTAATCGTAATCTTTTCGGTTTTTGGCCCAGCATTTGTAACGGATACTCTCGTTAATTCGGCATCTTTATTATAGGCATAATATTTAAGCCCGCCTGCCATATGCAAAAGGTCTTTAATCGTCATGCCGGAACTGAAACCGTATTCGCCTTCCTTCTGAACTGCGCCTACAAGCCTGACCACCTTCCTATCCTGCACAATCTGGAATATTTTCAACACATCTCCCGACTGAATGGCAAGGTCTTTATCTTTAACTGCATCCGTATCCGATTCAAACACTATATATTTATGGCCATCCACTATCCGCTCAATCTGAACCCTCCCCTTAAAAGCAACAGCATTCAGACCGCCCGCCATATCCATTAGTTGCTGAATCTTGGTCTCCCCTTTCAGCTCATAGATAGCAGGATTATTCACACTGCCTGCGATAGCAGCAACATTACCTATAGGCGGTATGAATATCACATCCTCAGGCATAAGCCTGACATCCTTTGTTTTATCACCCTTTAAGAGAAAATCGTACATGTCGAAATTGACGACTGTCGTACCGTTCCTCTTAACCTGTATATTCCTCATTGTGCCTGTTTTTGAGGGTCCTCCGGCCGCGAAGATGGCATTTACCAAAGTTGAAAGTGAAGAAAGAGTATATGCGCCAGGCTTGCTGGCATTGCCAACAACATAAACCCTCATAGTTCTCAAAGCTCCCATGCCTACATTCATCTCAAATCCGGTAAAATATTTGGAAAACTCTTTATGCAAAAGCGCTTTTAATTCCTTATAAGTCAGTCCTGTAACACCGAGCATACCAACTTTGGGCAGAGTTATTTTCCCATCCCTATCAACAACAACAGACCATTGCCCCTCGATACTGCCCCATACTACTATTTTCACTTCATCATCGGGACCAATGACATAGTCAGGCCCTACAGGAACTTTTTCAACAGGAGCAAATGTCGAAAGAGGCTGGCTGAAAAGGTCGTAGCCAAACTGTTTGACAGTAATAGTCAGCGGGTATGAGCTTTTTATCCCTATAAGCTTAAATCCATCAGCTATGGCTTCGGTAGAGCCAATTAAATATCCAGCATCCGTGATTACCGCATTTTTATCGCTGAGCTCCAATGTTTTTATTTCCTGTTTCTGTTGTTTCAGTTTATCTATTTCATCTCTGCCTTTGTCCTTATCCGCATCTATCTGTTCCCTTTCAACACGCTTGGTGATTTTGACTATTCTGATCGGAATTGCAATCTTTCCGGTAGGCAAGGCCTTAGCCGTATACTGGAAGGTAATCCCTTCCAATTTTTTTAATATTTCGAATTGGAATTCGTCAATATCTATTGTCCCTCCTGAGATATACTGTTCGAATTCAGATGGCTTTTCCAAAGAAGGCTGCTGAAAGGTTGATGGTTGCTGAGATGGAGGCGGCATTTGTTGGGGCTGCTGCAAGTATGGCTGTCCAAACAGAGCAGAAGCTGTGGATGTTTGATTCCATGGCGATACTGGAATCATCTGCATCTCAACGGCAGACGCAATGCCTGAAAAAAGCAACTGTATAGATATAATTATAAAAGTCAAAAACCTTAAAAATTTACTCTTAATGACTAACATAGACTAACCCCCTATTTCTGATATCTCTTACTTTTAAAGATTTTTCAAATTTACTATTATATATTCGCCGATGCGATTATAACATATCTTTTAAAATCTATAACTCATCAAAATCCCACCGCCTATACCCTTAAGTGGAACAAAATTTAGCGATATTTTCTCTTTTTCCTCTGACTTCTCTACAGTATTACAACTCAGATATGCCAGATACCAGCCGAGCACAGCCTGTGAAAAGTAATGTTTATTGTCATTTATTCTCGTAAGCCCTGGCAGTACGGACAATGCATACAGGATTGACTTTACGTATGTATTATCATTCATTTTAGCTGCAGTTATAAAAGGCACAGCGCCCAAAAAGGCATGCCCGCTTAATCCGTTAGAATCCTTTAATGGTCGCCATTTCGACTCGCCCTCTGAAGGATCGGATGCGCCAGTCATCCTTTGAAGAAATAAACCTGCAGGCGCGCCAACCATTATCGCCCTGAGAGATTTCTGAGCCCACTGGCCTGCTGGGTGTTCTTCTAAAAGCACATGCGTTCCCAAAAGTATGGGCAAGATAAAAACAGCATTGCCAGGCCACTTTAGCGCCTTTGCCGCGCTGTCTGTTGTCTCGCTTCTGACACTATCCTGATAGTATTTCTGAATCTCCTTGTCCATTGAAGAATTTGCAAAGATACCTGCAACTCCAACGCCTATGCCCAATCTGAGCAGGTTTTCTCCATTCGCATAAAAGTTCCTATAATCTTTTTTAACTGCCTCTATATCACGCGATATTAAAGAATCGTCATCCGCAAAACATGGAGATATTAGAAATGCAAATGCCGTCATAACTACAACAAAGACGGCTGCACGGCCTAAAGATTTTGTCATTACTGCCTTCCCCTTCTGATTGGCAGCCTGAATGCTGCATATCGCTTAATGGCCTCAATCCTCTCTCTGTTTTCAGGATCGTTTGACGCTTTGTCTTTGTATTCCATAAAAAACGCTGCAAATACTGATAAAAAGAAACCCACAAATGTTGCAAGCATTACCATCTGCCTTCTTTTTGGCTTAACCCTTTTCTCAGGCGGTATTGCTTTTTCAATTATCTGGATTAGCGTGGCATCCCTTGACTCATCAAGTTTGGCACTAGTATATTGTTTTAATAAAAGTTCATAAAGTGTCTCATTGTATTTAAATTCGCGCATCTTCCTTATATACTCAGTGCCGAGAGAGGAAATTCTGCCGGTTGAAATAACAGCAGCAGAATTGCGGCTTCCGCTCTTCGCCTCAAGTCTGCCAATTTGATCCATTAGTCCCCTAATCTCCTCTTCAATTCTCTGGATATCAGGATTCTGCGGGGTGGCGTATGTTTTCATTACCTTAAGCTGAACCTCTTTTGCAGCTACCTGTGCCCTCAATTGGGCAATGCCTTCCACAACCATCGCTGCCTGCGTATCAAGTTTGATAACACCTGTCTTTTCCTGAAAACCTTTCAGGGACTCTTCTGCATTAAAAAGTCCTTCTTTTGCAAGTTTTAACTGCTCCTCAAAAAAAAGACGCCTCTGTGACGCCTCTGTAACAGCAATATTCTTATTAAAATGCCTTAGTTCTTCCACTAAGGCATTTGCTATTTCCGCAGCCTTTTGGGGGTCCTTGTCCTCAAACCCTATAGTTATTATCCCGCTTTTTCTATCTTCGTGAGCCTTAAGTGAATCAAGTAGGATATGTCTTGCGTGATCCCTATATTTAGATTTATAAAGCTTCATCAAATCAAATCTGTCTATAACTCGGTCTAAAACAGTCCTTGATTTTAATAGCTCGATATAAAGGTCATTTTGTGTCTTTATACCTCCTCCGCCAAGTATGTTTGTTATGAGTGGCCCGCCCTGGACCATAAACTGAGTTGAAGCGATTGTCTGAGGAGGGAGTATCTTTGTTTCTGCCTTATAAATTGAGGGTATTATAAAGCTTATGATTGTGGTTATAACTGCTGCTCCAAAGGTAATTATTGCAATAAGCCTCTTTTTTTTAAAAATAACAACCAAATAGTCCAGCAGATTAATTTCCTCAGAAAATTCTTCCTTATGCTCCATTATAATCTCCCTTGAAATTTATTATAAGTTTAGTGTCTATATAGATTACACTAATCTTTTTGTATTCCGCAATATACATCGCTGGTAGAAAGTTACAAGAACTTAAAAAATTTCTTAACCTCATCCATAAAAACAACCCATATTCGGGGAATATTTTTAACAAGATTTTCTAAAAGTGGTTCTTCAATCATGAATCCATATGCATGGATAAAGAAATGCCTGAAGGTCAATTTTATTTGGCTAAATAACAAGTCCGTAACCATCTGCTACATAAAGACATTCTTGCATTTCATGTCTCAAAAATAGATCCAGGCATTACACCTTCTTGTAATATTTGTCACACACCTTTTTTGTCCTGTAGCACGCTCTCCAAAAACCTCTTTCCATATGCATTTGTTTTAATCCTTTCATCGCATATAATAACCCTGCCTGTATCTGTCTTTGACCGTATCAACCTTCCTGTACCTTGCTTGAACTTCAGTATCGCCTTCGGAAGGGAATATTCATAAAACGGATTCCCTCCACCTTTTTCAATCTCTTCTGTCCTTGCCTTTACTATGGGCTCTGTGGGAACTTCAAAGGGCAGTTTTGTGATAATAAGGCACTTCAAGGAGTCTCCCTTAATATCAACGCCTTCCCAGAATGAATTAAGGCCGAATATGACACTGTTTTCACTCTCCCTCATTGCTTTAAGCATTGCCTTATTAGGGAGTTCACCCTGAACCATTGGATTTAGTCCGAGTTCCGTCAGCTTATCGGATGTCAAAGCCCATATCTTGCCCATTACTTCCTTTGATGTGAAAAGGACAAGAACTCCGCCGTCTTTCTTTGATGCCTCATCAATAATAACTCCGGCAAGCTTTCCTATGCCTTCGCCATTTACCAGGTTTATTCCTTTTTTTATCTCCATGGCAATTTGATTTCTGAGGTCAAAGGGAGAAGGAACAGACAGTTTTGCCGATGCCTCAAGTCCAAGTATCTTTTCGGTAAATCCAAAATCCCCTGAGACCGAAAGAGTGGCGGATGTTACTATTATGGAATTATACTCAGGGACTATGTTTTCCCTGATAAAATCCTTCGGATAGATGGGAGACATTCTAAGGGCAATTCTTTTTTCTTCTATCTCAGGCCATCTTACAAAGCCATCCATATCCTCTAAGAATATCTCCAGCCCATCTGCAAAGTGCTTAAGCTTGGTTACTGACGCCTTCAGTTCAAGTTCCTCGTCTTCTTTAAAAAGTCCCATCGTTGATGTCCTGATATCTTCAATAAGGGATCTGATTGAAGATGAAAGAGCAGATGAAAAATTAGCTAATGCGAAGGTGCCTTTAATAGTTTTTCTGTGTTCCAGCTCTTTTTTCACCATATCCCAGAAAAGCTCCATCTCCGTTCTCAGGGATTCAACTATCTGAAACAGGTGGTGGGATTTTGAAAGCAGGCCCTTATAGTTTCCTCTTTCATCAAGCCTGAGGAGTTTATTCAGGATATTTTCAAAGCCGCGTTTTGAGAGGTTTATCCCAATCTGCTCTGAAAGGGCACTATCAAGCGCATGCCCTTCGTCTATGATTAAGACCTCAGCCTTAGGCAGTATCTTTGAGTCATCCGACAGCATTGCATTGATGCTTATAAGCGCATGGTTTGCAACTACTACCTGCACCCTTCCACATCTCTGCCTTGCCTTGAAGTAAAAGCATTGGTTGTAATAACTGCATTTTTTGCCCTTGCATGCATCAGGGTCAGAAGACACCCTCTCCCACAAAAAGGATCTATCAGGATAGTCTTCTACGTCTCCCTTCTCTGTTTCAGATGCCCAGATGGTAAGCCTTCTGTATTCAGATGCTTCCTCGTCATTCGAAACCCTGAATGCATTGAGCCTTCTTAGGCAGAGGTAATTGCCCCTGCCCTTTGCAATGGCATAATCAAACTCTTTTAAGTCTGAAAGGAATCTCAGGTCCTTGGAGATGAGCTGTTCCTGAAGATTTAATGTCTTTGTTGAAATAATCCCTTTCTTTCCGGACAGGATTAAGGGGATTAGATAGGCAAATGTCTTGCCTGTCCCGGTTCCGGCCTCTGCCATGAGCACGTCGCCCTCCTCTATGGCCGTTATGGCCGTTGAACATGCCTCCATCATATCTAACTGCGGATTCCTCAGTTCATAATCCGGCATTGCCCCTGCCACATCAGCCTTGAGAAAATTTAGTGATTTCTGCGCTAATTTTAAATCCATAATATATTTCCCATATTTATATTACCCCAGTTTTTACCGTTTTCCCTTTATAGAGCCGCTTATTTTCAAAGTTTGTTTATACTAACATGTGCCTTTCTTAATGAAGAATTATCTTAACTATATAAATCAATACTATGACTATTTCACATTATTAAGACCATAGCCAAAACAGCTATTACTGCAAAGCGCGGTGAAAATCGAAGGCAAAACACTTACTGCACGTTTATCTTTATATTTTATGCAATACCGTTGGGAAAAGATGAAAAGGTTGAGAAGGGAAAAAGGTAATCTACTTACCTCTCTGAAAATGGCTGCTATGAGCGCAGGGTTAGGGCCGCTTTTCTCGTACTACGAATAGACCCCGCTCCATAAGTCGTCGAGAAACTTCTGGTACGGCAGAATAGTGATGCCATCCACAGTCCTCGCACGGGCTTCAAGACTAACACAGAGATAGCGTTTCAGTTTCTTCTCCTCTGCCAGCGCGCGCAGGGATTTAAGGTCTTGAGAAGACACATTTTCTTTAGCCTTCACCTCGATGGCAGTATGATCACCAAGTATAAAATCGACCTCGAACCCCGATGTAGACCGCCAATAACTGAGGGGCTCGGCTGAAACATAATCACTGTAGCTCCTCAGTTCATGCAAAAGATAGGTCTCAAAGGCTTCGCCGAATTCAGGGGTGCCCGGCATAAATACTCTCCCTTGCAGCTTAGCCACCACTCCGACATCAAAAAAATAGTATTTCGAGGAGACCAACGGCTTTCGTTTCACCGAACTGCGCCAAGCCGGAAGTTCATGGATCACAAGTGTATCCTTGAGTATTTCAAAATACTCATAGACAGTCGTGCGTGGTACCTGAGCATCATTTGAGACATTCGTAAAGTTGACGATTGTGCCGTTACAGAGGGCTGCAACCTTGAGGAAGCGGCTGAACGCAGGTACATTTCTTGTAGCCCCCTCAGCTATGATCTCCTGCTGCAGATAGGAACCTGCATAGGCCTGAAGGTCGGCGCCGGGATTGTCAGAGAAATAAATAGAAGGAATCAATCCGCGTTCAAGTGCACGAAATAAGTCGAACTGCTGCCCAAGCTCTCGGTAGGTGAGGGGATGCAGATATTTCGTGCGGGCCCTGCCGCCAAGCAGGTTCACGCCGCCGCGCCTGAGCTTCCGGGCGCTCGATCCTGTAAGCAGAAAGCGAATCCTGCGCTCTTCTATCAGCCTGTGCACTTCATTGAGCAGAATGGGCAAACGCTGTATCTCATCAATAACCACAAAACGGTTCTTGGGAGTCAATTCTTGAGCAAGACGACCGGGATTCTGGCTCATCGCCAGGAATACCGATGTGTCCAAAAGGTCATAAACCTTCACATCCTTCAGGGTATGGCGAATAAGCGAGGTCTTCCCTGTCTGGCGTGGCCCGAGAAGAAAAAGGGATTTCTTCTCCAGAAGCGCTGGCAGACTCAGTGCCCTGTCTATATAAAGGCTATCAAGATTTTTCTGTTTCGTCGCCATATTCGTCATATATGATTACATATGACGACAGTAATGTCAAGAGGGAATCTTGAAGCATTCCAGATAGGTATGGACATAGTTTCCAGTTTTCAGGGGATATTGTCCTTAAATGATAATATCCCCTATAATTTTATTACCCTGATTTTTCCTGTTTCCCCTTTATAGAGCCGCTTATTTTCAAAGCTTGTTTATACTAACACGCCCCTTCTTAATGAAGAATTAACTTCACGATATAAATCAGCACAATAATTACTTCACAGACCCTTCCTGCGTCTATATGCATTATTCTTCCTCCCCTTCGGTATCTTTTTTGTAATCTTCCAACTTTTTGCTTAGTATGGCCTCAAACGCCGAGCCGTCCTGCCTTGTCAGGTTAGGAATAAACTTGGAATAAACCCTGAAAAGCATTTCCGAGTTTGAATGTCCAAGCTGCCTTGATACCCACTCGGGATTTTCGCCTGATGCAAGCCAGAGTGTGGCAGCAGTATGCCGCGTCTGATACGGATTCCTCAGTGCCAGTCCTGCTTTTTTTAAAGTTGGATACCATATCCTCTTTGAAACATTGTTATAATCAAGCGGCCTGCCGCCTTTTGAGCTAAAGACAAGCTCTTCGTCTCCTGTTTTTTGTTTTTGATCCATAAGGGCATCTTCAACGACTTTTGACATGTCGATATCCCTTATAGAGCTCTCCGTCTTTGGGCTTACCCACTGATTTCTCTCCCAGGTCTCCCTCACTATTACCTTTTTATTTATGAAATCAACGTATTTCCATTTAAGCCCGTCTATCTCAGCTGTCCTCATCCCTGTGAAGAACCTCACCGCATAGTAATTATAAAAATCATCTCTTACAGCGCTGAGGAATATTAGTACCTCATCCAGGGAAAAGGGCATTATCTCGGGCTTTTTTACCGTAAGCGGCCTGATGTTTACAATAGGGTTTGTAAAATCAAACTCCTCCGCGGCCTCATTAAGCATCAGCCGCAATACGCAGAGGATGTTATTTATCCTTTTATTGCTCATTTTGCCTTTTTTCCCCTTGAGTTCTGAAAGCCGTGTCCTGAATTCCTTTATCATGGACTTTGTTATCTCTGTAAGGGTCCTCCCCTTAAAATAAGGGATAAGATGAAGGTTTAAAATAGAGTCAAAATCCCTCCTCGTTGATGGCTTCCACGCTACCTGGTTGTTTTTATACCACCTGTCAGCATATACCTCAAATGAAAGCCTCCCGGAACCTGTATTCGTATCTAAGATCCTCTGCTCGTTCCTGCTTCCAGGGAAATACATGGAATAATTGAATGTGCCCAGTCTTATCTCCCCTTCAATCCTTCTCATTGCCTCATTCATGAGCTTCATGTTCTCGGAAGTATTTTTCAGTTCAGTATACTCCCTGCATCTTACTCCCTGAAAGAAGAAATCAAAATAAAGATAGTCTGCCTCAGTCACCCTGACATTGCCCATTAAGAGCTTCTCCTTCTTAGCCTGATCTTATCCATGGGGTTTTTATCTTCAGATGGCATGTCCATGATCTTTTCAATCTCATCCCAGATGAAAAGTATCTTTCGTCCTCCAAAAGGCCTCAGATAATGGACGCCTTCAACAAATACTTTGTCCTTAAGGTGCTCCCTTATATAGCGGACATCGTACTTAATCCTTTGGCTTAATTCCCCTGCCGTTAGATAAATATTCATCTTTCCATGCTCGTGCAATTACGGGCAAGGCATCTGCCTATCCTCTTATCCGGCGTCGTGTCTTTTCTCATCGGCTTCAAATCTTATCCCTCCTTGGCTTCCTTATAAGCCTTCTTAATCATCGTCCTTGTTATCATTTCATTGGGCTCAATCCCGCGCTCATCGTATATCTCATCTCCCACAATCTGTATTCTTGAGATATCCTCCCCTATTCTTTTGCTGCCTGCCTTTTGAATGCCGCTAAGAAACTTTTTTTTTCTTTTCATCATCCAGGCTTTTGTACAGGCCTTCAAAATAATTGAAGGCCTCTTTTTTGATGTACATGTCTCCCTCCTTTTTTTGTTCTTAACTTTGTTATTCTGTTTACCAAGCCAAAAGTCAAGGAAATCACTGAAATTAGTTGAATTTTTCCTTAACTGATCAGCCACTGCCCCATTCCTCCTATTCTCAAATAATAATATTCTATATGTATATTTGACATCCTTAATGTATTTATACCATTTTATATGTCATTTGTCAAGTATTTTTTACATCCTGAATAAAATATTTCTCTTTTATTTGTAAAAATGCTATTATTTATGCAAGAATGATGCAGCGATGGAGAACCGGAATTGATTAAGTGCCATTTATCAAAACTTATGGGCGAAAGGAAGCTGAATATTGCAGACTTAGCCAGAGAAATCGGCGTGCATAGGAACACAATCACCCTGCTCTATTATGAAAAGGCTAAACGGATAGACTTTGAGGTGCTAGATAAGCTGTGCAAGTATTTTAATTGTTCCGCAAGCGAGATACTCGAATACAAAAAATAAAAAAAGTGTTTTACTTATTTGGGTTTTTAATCTGATTGATTTTCCACAACAGCTCTTAGTTTTCAACCTGTCTTTTGCCTGATGCTCCAGTATTTCCAATATGGGATAGCCTCAACTACATGCCTTTCTTTCTGAAACTTTGTTTCAGTATTAAGGGTGATAAGCAGTGATCGCCGGAGATTATTTTTCTCCATAAACCTGAACAGAGTTTTAATATCATCCCTGCCTATTTTCTCCCTTATCTTTATTTCAACGGGCAGAATGCTTTTATCGCTGGCATGGATTATGTCTATCTCCTCTTTCTGCGGAGTTTTAAGGAAAAATCTTGCATCAAGGGTATTTACAAAAAATTGTTCCAGAACAGAGGGTAAGTCCGCTTGCGGGTTCAGTGCCATGGTAAAGGCTGTATTACAGAGGTAGATCTTCTTTACCTTCTTCTCGCTTGTGAGAAGATTTCTGGAATAGTTGTAAAGTTTTTGTAAAAATAGGGCATATTCAAGATACGATATGTAATTTGCAATCGTTCTCTGGTCTACTTTAAGGTCATTGCTTAGGTTCTTATAATCAAGATAAAAGCCCGGCCTGTATGCGGCGATGCTCAGCAGTTTCAGAAGGAGTTCCGGCAGATCAAGTTTGAAGGTCTGCGGTATATCCACAAAGGCAACTCTTTCAAGCAGGCTCTCCTTAAGATATTTTCTTAGCATATGCTCATCCATATTGAGCGCCTCGATAAATCCGCCTGTTCTCAGAAACCCCGCCATATGCCTCCTCATATCCATCTCGAAGATATTCTCCCTGTTTCTGTCTATCTTTGCTGCCTTGAAATCAAGATACTCTTCAAAGTTCAGGGGCTTGATCAGAAAATCAAAGAATCTCCCTGCAAGGCTTTCCCTTGTTCCCCGCCACATGGTTATCTGAGCTGAGCCTGTCAAAAACAGTTTCAATTTAGGGTTTGCGTCATAAAGGAGCTTTATCTTGGAAGGCCAGCCGTCCAGCTTTTGTATCTCATCAAGAAATATGAATACCTTCTCCTTAGAAATGTCCGTATGAAGCACATCTGTTTCATACCGTTTGATGATGTCTTCCAGATCATATTTCATCTCGTCAAATGAGAAATAAAGGATTTTGTACGGATTCACGCCTTTTCTGAGAAGCTCATCTATTATCTGGTACATCAGGGTTGTCTTACCCACCCTTCTTAATCCGGTAAACAGCACTATCTGGCGTTTATCAAGATATTTGATGACCTCGCCGAATATTGCTCTTTTCCTTCCAATAAACTCAGGCGATACCTTGCCATCCCGCCACCAGGGATTAAAGCTTTGTAGTTCCATTATCACTCCAATGCTATTGAATTTTAATTACAGTTACATTATATAGAGATTGAAAAATAATAGCAAGAGGAGAAAGTTTCTTTATTTCCAAATTAAATGGGGTCTGTGAAATCAAAATAATCCGTATCAGAAAAAGACTGAACAATCTCTCTATGTCCAGTTATCAGTGCTGCTCATTAATTAAATTTTCTCAATCAGCTTTTTAAGCAATGAGCCCTGTTCAGATATCAAAATATCCAGCGGGAGCATCTGAGACTTCCTTTTTCTCAGGGTTTGGGGAAGAGAAGGATAGGATAGCTGCATGAAATCCTCGATCTCAGAGCTTTTCATTTTGAGGGCTGCTAGTCCTCCCTGAGCGCGGATAACCACATAAGAAAGCCAGTCTGCTATATGGATGTAGCTTGACACTGTTGTGACAGGCCCTGCATGCCCGAGAAGCCTTGCCAAAGCAGGCAATATATACGAAAATAATGATTGCCCTGTTGAAAGCTCGCCAAATCCGTGCATGACTTCTCTGACCCGCCTCAGGTATTTGGGGCTAAAAAGCTCCTCCTTAAAAAAGGGCGCATGAGAGGGCAGATACCTCGCCTCTGAGATAGCAGCTATGCCACGCAGTAAAAACCAGTTAGCAAAGGAATGCCTAAGGTCGTGAAATCCTATGTCGGTGCCGCTCTTTGCAAAAATTTTCCGTATCGTGCGAGAGCAATCCCTGCTCTCTGCGTAAGGCTCGGACTCTGCAAAAATACTGGCTTCTTCCTTGGAACGAGAATTTCTAAAAAAATTAACTACTTCTTTTAAATAACCATCGGGAAGCAGCAGAGAAAGGGGAATGCACCTTTCTCCGCTTGAACTCTTGCTTCTCCGGACATAAAGCGTATATCCGCCATCAGCTATAAGATCTGAGACTTGGATATGAAATATCTCAGAAACGCGCAGCCCAGCATAAAATCCGAGTATTACCGCTATCCGCAGCTTTAGCTTTACCGGGTCTATTTCTTCATCTTCATCTTTGTTTTCAATGAATGAGAGTGCATTTTTAACATCTGTGAAAGAAGCAAGAGACTTGGTTCTTTTTATATCTGCCTTTCTCAGGTTTCTATTCGTGCTCCAAAGAAGCCTGTCCCATGCCATCTTAGGATAAAAATCATCCTGGTAATCATAAAGCACATCCGTAAAGCATTGAATAGCACTTCTGATGTTGGATGAGTCGTAAAGCTCAAAGGTAACAGATATCATATCTGCCAGCTCCTCGCTTTTTAACTCGTTTATTGCCCTATTGCCCAGAATAAAGAGAAAGGAACGCCATAGCTGGCTGGCATATGTGTGTATTGATTTGACCTTAATCTCTTTCGACTCCAGCTGTGACACTATCCACTGGCCTAAAAATCTGAGATTGATTAAAAACTTATCCTCGGCCTTGGAGTCATATTCAGGTAATGAGGAAATAATTTCAGTGATTTTCTTTGATTCCTCAATCCTCACAGCCAAATTAGCATCCCTGGAGATACCCCACACTGATTTTGTTATTTTTTTATAGACACTCGCAAACTGACGGCTTTCAAATAAAACTTTTTTCCCCTCAGCCAGGCGTTTTTTTGCCAATGACTCTTCCTTGGGAGAATCTTTTCTGCCTTTTTTTGATGGCTTTTTGTGCCTCCCTGGAATTTCAATAATAAGATGCCTGTTAATATCTGGATCCAGTATAGATAGATGCTTAAGGTCAAGCGAATCGCACTTGATATCGCCGCTAAGCGCAGCTATCACAAAACTGGGAAGTTTCATTGACAGCCTGAACAATGCCTTTTTCCTGAATGTGGCTAAGGACATAGCCGGATATGAGACCTTATTGATTGTTGTTACATGCTGAATCCATTTCAAAAATTTATTTGGCAGCCCTGAAATATTTTCATTTGTCCTCCATGAAACAGGGAATATATAATCTCCTTGGAATTCCAGTTTTAGCCTCCTTCGCCTCTTATGAAGAAAGAGTATCAGCCTGAGAAAGTAGGCCTCGGCAATCGGAGGCATCCAGTACCTGAGATACGATACATCCTCTCCCCCGCGATCTTCTGCCCTTGGATGTTTGTCAACTGCAGAAAGTCTTCGCCTAAACGAAAGCGGATTAAGCGTAAGATCTGAAAATTTAGCATCTAAAATATCTCTATGGAAATTCCTGTAAAGTGCCCCTGAAAGCATTGATATAGCAAGAAACTCGCAAAAAAAGTAATCGGCGATTGTTTCTTCTGAAGCTCTTCCGTAGTCTTGTTTTAACCCAAACAAATAATCCATAACAAGCTTGAATGATTCTGATGCGTTAGAAAGGTCATCTGTAAGATCAACGACGAGCTGTCTTGACACTTGTAACGGGATGTTCAGATAATACCCTTCATACCTTTTTAAGAGCTTTAATTTTTCGAGTATCTCATTCAAACATATGCATTTTGAAAGGCAGTGGTAGTTGTGTTTACGGAAAACAATCCCGTGCAGCTTTCTTATATCTTCTTTTGATAACCTCAGAATAGCGTCTTTAATCTCTATCCTATTATCTGATAAAAATCTTACGAATTCTTTTACGGCAAGCAGATACATACGCGGAAAACGCTTTTTCTTATTCGCAAGCTTTACTGCTATTTCCAGGCACTCCTTATGAAACTCAGTATATATCATTGCCTTCAGGCAGATAAGAAACAGGCAAAAGCCCTATTTCACTTACCGCCTCCTCAATAACACTGCTCAGCATTTTTAAGAATTCCTCATAGCAAAGCGCCGAGGTTATTCCCAACGGCTCTTTGGCCACGTGGTGATGGCCCATAAAGGCATTGGCTATCTCATGAGAAACGCCATGCTCATACAAGTAGGTTCGCATATAATGCCTGGGCATTTTTAGATCAAACGGATACGGCAGGCCTGCAGCCGCTAAAAAACCAAGCATTCTTTTAAGGGAAAACTCTATAGGACTACCGTCTTCTGCCAGAAAGAAGAAAAACAACTCGGGCTCAAATTTCAGCATCTGAGGATTTATCTTCCGCGCTACATATCTACGGATTCCATCAAAGCCTTGACGCATATTCCCGGCCAGAATATTCAAGGCAGATGCCGCAGACAAATACCGATCCTCACGGTAGGCATGGCTTAACTTGTCATTTATTACCACATGGCCATCCTTGCAAAACTCACTAAATGCATAGGGTATTTCATTTCTCGGACGGTAAGCCATGCAGAACTGCATAGATAAAAAGCAGTATGAAATATAAAGGTTATGTCTCACAATTACCTCATTCCACTTTTTCTTTTCGATTGCCTCTTTTAGCGACGTAACATACGAAACTAGATTTTCCTTAAGAGGAATAAATCTTGAGCCATATCCAAAATCAGGTGAATTGTCATAGCTGGCTATCAGATTGTCAGATTCTGCTCTTGGCGAACCCGATATGAATTTCTTCTCCACTTCCGGCGCCAGATATTTTCTTGCGACACCCTTAGTGGCCATTTTCTCTTTTTCTATGTTCCGCAATATCTCTTTATGAACAGTTTCGGAAACGCTCAAATATTTTTTTTCAAGGTGTTGCGCTTGTATATGTATGTAATGCAGGTCAGAACCATAAAGTCTGTAATCCTGTCCGCTTATGTAGCAGGCAAGTATGGGATCTAGTCCGTACCGCGAGGAATATGTCGAAAAAAAAGACAGTGCAAGCGATGAAATTGTGATTGGCAGCACTGTCTTGTTTGAAATCTGTTTGAGAAAGGAAGCAACCGCATCAAGATTTATCGATGTTTTTTTATATGGGGCTTCGTGGGAAAAGAAAAACCCATCGTTTTCCTTATTGACCGGGGTCTCATCCATTAATTTACCTATCACATTAGGCAGAGGCACCATCACTGACTCAGAAACTTTTCTACAAAGATCGTTTCCCTCTATTTTTGACTTTAATAAAACCAGAGGTGGTTTATACAAAATGTATCGGCCATTTGACCTGGAGATGTAAATATGCCGTTTCTCGAAATTCAGCCCGTTCTTTAGATCGGTGATATTCCAAAGACTGAAAAGCAGTCTGGGTTCGATACCAGTATGTATTACAATTAGTACGAAAATAATTGTATTTTTTTCTTTGTCAGAAAACTTGCTCCAGGATTCCGCAATATACGAATAAATCAAAGAGTAGTGGTGCAATTTATAGTATTTTTTTTCCCAAAAAAACTTGTGAGAGCGAAGATTAATCTTATCTACCCACCTGTATTTTAAACTTGGCGGGCGGGGAACGGCTTTTTCATTAGCATCCTGGTCCGGATTGTGAAATAGGTCAAGATGGATTAATTCGTCGGGGTCCATAAGCTCGTCATCTTCCATCCGCTCATGAATTAATTTCCTCATGGGAATAGACGCCGCTGTAACATAAACAGGAGGGAATTCGTATCCATCATAATCACTGTCAGTTTCATTACCGTTTATTCTGGCTTGCGTCAACCCTAATTTTCTTATATATGGATACTGCGGTGTTTTAACAGGTGAATCATGAGCATGAGAATGAATATCTTTATTCTCGATTAATATTCTAATGAGTTTTTTCTTGTACCCTATAGCGGCGTTGCCTAACTTGTCAGTTTTATTTCCCCATACAATATTATCGTAATTGATGATGGCGCCTTTGATGAGTTCAAGTAAAAAATTATCATCCTCATGTTTTTTCCCAAGCAGCTCTTCGTCATATTTCTTTTCTTCGTCTGCATAAAAGAAAAAATATCTGAATCCCCTGAGATAATCGCACTCAGTACCATCGACCAGACTGGACGACATTACTTTTTTTATCCCTTGGAGAAATCTGAGACAGTAAAATCTGAAAAGTGGAGATGCCTCATTTTTTTTATAACCCATCTGGGAACTCTTTTTATCCATATAGCCTGAGGCATAAACATAAAAAATAAACACGGGGTGCTGGGTCATATTTACTTTTTTACCGTATTTTAGATCCGGAGATTTTTCAATAAAGGCAAACCATTTCGATAAAAGATCTGTTATAAAACCCTGCTCTGCCTTTCCCATGTTTTCATGCAAGCATAATTGCTGCAGCAACATCAGCAAGGCTTTTTTGCCCTGCAATATGCCACGCAGATCTTCAGGCGGGTGAATTAAACTCAGCACCATATCCAGCAGTGTTTTAATTTCATCTCCTTCAGCATAGAACTCTTTTGTGAGAGCTGAAAGGTAGTCTTCGTCATGATCATATGCCTGCTCTACAGTCACCAACTTTTTAAGCTTATCCACAATTTTTTTAATATCCACAATCTTTTACCTCCTTGCGGTATTTGCAGGCTTCATCAGCCTTAAAATTACCTGCGCACATTAAAAACCTCTTATCGCCGTGCGTACTGATTAAAAGACCCTCACGGCCGCAGTTTTCGCAGGTTTGGTTTTTTTTCGAAGCCATAACTCGGTAGGATATTTATTTGCCCAAAAAAGTTGCGCCTCGTCTTCCGACAGATGAGCCCTGAAATCGCAGGGGCTTTTCTTGTTGAATTTGCCAAAACACGTTATCTTGTAAAATCCTTTATTGTCGCCCTCTTCTTCCCGTTTTCTGTGTTTTGACCCTTGCAATATCTTCCCGCATAATGGACACAGCATCCCCGCATCCTTGCGCCTTCGTCTGGATAACATCGCAGGCGTCACATTGCCTTTAATCCCCATAGCCTTTGCCCCAGAAATGACAATCTGTGAGTCCACATCATCCATCAAGAGGACTTTTTCTTGTTCTTTGGCGGTGACTATAAACGCGGGAATTTTCGTTTCACATGCGCGCACTAAAATATCGTAAGCATAGTGCCTTGCAATTAGGACATATGTGCTATTTTCCCTTAAAAAAATGGGTGGTTTTGAACGGCAGTAAAGTAGCAGTTTTTTACCATAGACTTTGTCCAGCATCTTTATGATGCCCGCATTGTCCGGCCTTTTCTCAGAAAATCTTATTTCTGAGCGTAAAAGGTCAAGTTCTGCTACTTTCAAGATTCCTCCTTAAAGTTATCTGCTTCAAGGGGAATGGCTATTAGCCATAATACCCCTACTATATATTACCCAGCTTCCATCGTCTTTCAGGAGAATCTGATAATTGGTATTGCAGAGTTGCATTTAAATGATAATTTCCCTTTAAAATCAGCCTGTTGATTGTAATTGCAAAATGTCTTAGATTTACGGATGAGGCGTTGAATTGGCTAAATCTCTTTTTGATGCTAGTGTGCTAAAACAGCATAACAAGCTTGATTTAATTACGTTTTTTATTAAAAATGCTTACTTTTATAACTATTTTTTGACTTGCAGGTATTGTATTATTGATGTGGCAATTAAAAATTGAGCTCACCGCCTCTTGACTTTGGTCTTGAGAACTTATTTTTCAGACGCATCCCACAGGTCTCTTGAAGCTTCTTTTGCCAGATATTTTGCTCTTTCCTCGCTCATCCCCCTCCGAAGATAATCAGCAAGCATTTCAATTTCTATTTCCTCTGCGCTGTTGCAGTGGTCGTAAGAAATTACATCCTCATCGGTTATGCCAAGTATGTTCTTTATAGCCTCTGGTATCTTTGCTTTTCCTGTTTTTATTTTATAGCCCATGGTTTTATAAGGAGGAGGCTAACTGCCTGACTTCTTCCCTGAAATGAGATAGGCACTGTAGCCGCTATACAACTTTATTTTTATCTGTACGGCCTTCACCGACTTTCATTACACCTTATTTGATAGCGTATCCAGCCTCTTTGGAGTTATCTCTACTGCCAAACAAATCCTCTTAGTGTCCCTCTATGCCAAAGAAGAACCCGAATGGTATCACAAGTGTATGTTTATCTATAGCTGTCATCTCTGTTCCTGGATAAAGAAGAACTGACATCACATGCTTGGCCTTTAAATCCCTTGCACAGTCTTTCAATCCTGAAAAGTCTGACTCTCCGAGATTTTGCGTCCACTTGACCTCTATCGCTACAATTCTTTCGCCCTGTTCTATGAGAAAATCTACCTCTCTGCCTGTATAAGTGCGCCAGTAATAAAACTGATACCTTGTCTCTCCTACGGCGATTATCTTCTTCAGTTCCGAGGCCGCCCATGTCTCCACCATGTTCCCGATCTTTCCCTGCCGTTCAAGGGTCTCCCAGTTATCGGCGGATGAAAGGTGACAGGCCATGCCTGAATCTCCGATATACACTTTGGGCATCTTTATCAGCCTTTTGCCTATATTTGCGTAATACGGCCTGACGAAGAATATTTGGTATGTTGTCTCAAGCAGGTCTATATACCTCCTGATCGTTGTAAAGGGAAGCCCGAGCTCTCTTGATATGTCCGAGAAGTTGACAATCTGCCCTGTCCTGAACGCAACGAGATTCAAAAGTCTGTTGAATGCCGGCAGATGTTCTATAGCCGAAATATTTCTTATATCTCTTTCAATATATGTCTGTCTGTATGAATCAAACCACCGCCGTCTTGCCTTTGCGGAAGGCATCATGGATGGCGTGGGATAGCCTCCGGCAATTATTTGCTTCTTAATTTCCTCTTTTCTGTCAGCAAAAGAATGCTTCTTCCATTTTTTAAGGAGGGTTGCCGAGTCCTTTTCGCTGAAGAGGTCAGATAGAATAGATGGTATTGTCTTTCCGTTTGTCTCAGACCATGTAAATGGCTGCAGTTCATGCAGAGCAATCCTTCCGGCAAGGGTCTCGGAAACCTTTGCAAGGGTCATTAAATTGGCAGACCCTGTGAGGAGATATTGTCCGGGTTCACGATTTTTATCCACTCTGACCTTTATGGCACGCATAAGATCAGGCGCTCTTTGCACTTCATCTATTATTGCAGGAACAGGCGTTCCATTTATGAAACCATCGGGATCATTTAACGCTGCATCCAGGGTGATACGGTTGTCGAGGGTTATATACCTGGCATTCCAGTCGCTTTTGGCAAGTTCCTGCGCCAGAGTGGATTTTCCCACCTGTCGCGCCCCAGTAAGGAGAACGACCGGGAAATTTTGCAGAGAATCAATTATATCGGGGGAAATGTGTCTCCTTATCATAGTTACAATTTAACCACTTAATGGTGAAATTGTCAATAGCAAAGTTAATTAAAGATACCGCTTTTTCAGCATCGGCTGTTATACGACTATTTTGCCTAAAAGCAAAATAGTTAGCGTAAAGTTTTGCTTTTAGGAGAAACGATTACGTCAGTGTCATGGCAGATTTTTAAACTATTCACCCTCTCTCTCAAGCCCCATCCTCTCCCACATCCATGACAGGTCATAATACGGTCTGCCTTCTTTTTTGTTTTGTTCTTCACCATTTTCAAAGAGTTTAAGCAAGTCGATAACTTTCTTCCTGCCCTCCACCGTCGTAACAGCCTGAACAGGGGTTTTGCCGTTAAGCACCGGTATTTTATCCTTCAACCACTTCTCACAATGCTTCTGCATGAACTGAGAATAGATCTGCTGTTGGAGCTCCAGCGGCAAATCGTTCTTCTGCCTCTCGGGTGAACTCTTTTTATTGGATTTCATAGCTTCCATGGGGTCTTGAAACATGTCAGCCCTATGGATAACGGCATTTGGTAAGGCCTTACTGATAAGCTTCTTCCCCTTTTCGAGTCTTTTCTTGGAATTGCTCTCAAATATCAGCCTGTCATTTTTTATCTCGACACTTCCGAGGATTGTGGCGCTGCCCTCTTTATTACGTTTGTCATACCAGGTAAAACCATTCCCTGCCGGTTCAAAACCCTTTATTTCAGACAGCCCTTTAGCCACAGCCTCTTTGTCTTTGATTTCGAATATTGCTTTTGAAAACAGCATAGGCTCGCCGCTTGTTGTATGAATCTTTATCGCAGGAGGATTCTGTATCAGGTCATACCAGTAGAAATTGAATATCTCGCCGTTTTTCTTCAGGAAGTCATCCAGTGTGCTGTCAGGATAGTCCTGCTTATAATCCTCATACTCAGCATGAATGTCATTTAGTATGCGTTCCTTTTGCTTTAGAGGGTAGGGATAAACGGAACCGCTCATTATGTATTTCCCGTCAACATGCAAAAGCCTTGCAGCATAAATATCCCATTTTTTCAGTCCTCTTGTGGCTGCTCTTTCCTTTACGTCATATTCTCCGCCGAGCATAAGGTCATTAAGCAACAGCCCCTTTTCGGGGAAGACTTCCTGAACCTCATAAAGGCTTATGACGGAATTCTTCATCATGGTCAGTATTTTGTGCTCGTCCAATGATAGATTTTTATTGTTCTCAAGATAAAGGTCTATGAGGGTCTTGTCATTTTCTTCATTAATGAGATAATCATAGACAACCCATTCCATGAAGTTCTGGTATGCGATATCAAGGGCTGCGCCGTCTAAATGTTCATTTGGCTTGAATTCATCCCAGAATATGAAATGGGCATATTCCAATGTGTGCTTATAATTTTTTCCATAGAACTTCAGCAGATCTTGGACAAGACGTTTTTGGGTTGAGTCTTCCCTGCCGGTTTCTGTGTATGTTTCAACCAGGCAGCACTTCTTATGTTTTTTCCCGCTTCCGCAGGGACAGGGATCATTTCTTCCAATCTTCATCTTTAAGCCTTTACTGATTATAAACTATCACGTCTTTTAACTGAATATCTTATCGGCTTTAATCCTCATTAAGCCTTCTCTCTCAACATCGCTGTAAATATGTATTACACTTTTACATCATGATAAACCTGAAGCTGCCTGATAAGACTGGCCTTCAATATCTATCCTGTTAAAAGCCATTCCCATAGGGGAATAACATTAATCTTTCCTGCCTCTGTCTTGATGATCTCCTTGTGCTCTGATGTCACGACGCTGCCCTCTTTGAGAGAAAATCTCTTCATTGCTTCAACCAATCCCCTGATTTCCCTCTCCCTTGTTGCCGGTGATTCCATATCGTAGCTCACATTCAGGATGTGCTCTTTGCCGCTTGATGTGTAATAGAAATCCACTTCGTACTTCCCTTTAAAGTAATATATTTTTTCTGCCTTTCTTCTCAACTCAAGAAAGACGATGTTTTCAAAAATCCTGCCGACATCCATCGAAAAAGGATAGTCCATGGCCGTTTTGAAACCGACATCCACACTATAGATCTTCCTTGGGTTTCGCCATTGTTCGCGCACTGATTTTGCATATATTGGCACTGTGAACAGGGCGTATGCGTCCTCAAGGTAAGATATATACTCGTAGACGGTATTGCGCGAGATGCTCAGCCCCTCGGATTTAAAGTCATTGTAGAGTTTATTGAAACTTACATGCGTCGATATATTGGAAAAACAAAACTTGATCAGCCGTTTAAGAAGAAATGTGTTCGAAATTCCGTACCTCTCGATTACGTCTCTATACATGATGAGATCAATGTATTCCTGAAGAGTTTTGATAAAGACAGCCTGGTTGTAATTTATTATCTCTGGGAATCCACCTCTTATGAAGAAGTCTGCCTGAGCGTTTCTTATTTTTGCCTGAGACTTTGAGGAATGAAGATCCGGTTTAATCCCCTTAAATCTCAGAAATTCGCTGAAGGAAAGAGGAAATACCTCATAGCTCAGTGTCCTGCCCCTCAACGCCGTCGCTATCTCCTTGCTCAGCAGTTTCGCAGACGATCCTGTTATAAAGACCGAGCAGTTTTCTGTATCATAGAGCCGCCTAATAAACTTTTCCCAATTCTGAACATTCTGTATCTCGTCAAAAAAGAGATATACCTTTTCATTCTTTTTGTCCGGATACATTTCATAGTAGGCATCCAGCATGGTATTCAGGTCTTTCAACTGAATAGGGAAAAGCCTGTCGTCCTCGAAATTTATATAAACAATATTCTTCGGATCAACATTCTTTTTGATTTTGTTGATTATCGAATAAAGGACATGGGTCTTTCCGCTCCTCCGCACCCCGATCAGGGAGATGACCTTACCTGTATCGACAGGGATATGCATATCCCTGTCCAAAACATAGGACAGGTCTTTTTCCTGTGAATCGGCAATGAGTCTTTTAAAAATATCTTTCTGCATTATGTCCCTCCATATAGGGTAAGTATATACTATTTATTAACCTCTGTAAAGGGTACAAAAATTCTCGGTCCCATCAAGCCCAAACTCCGCCGATTTTTGCATTAACAATATTCTTATGCAAATTTCCCCTCAATATTAATCATTTTCCCCCGCAAAGCGCAATAGCGTGTATCCACGCAAAAACACAGCAGTGTACAGGCAGGAAACATGGAAACAATCAAGCCATGACAGCAAATGAGTTATTCTCTCTCTTGATTTATAAGTGCAATTTCCTGTAATGTTATATCATGAGTGCCATAACCGGTCATAATAAGCCTGTGAAAGGCATACAAAATATAACACGCGGTCCATTGGGCAGGTCTGAGGCGAGATTTTTGGCTAAGGTCAACGCGAAAGTTACATTCACGACCAGTGAAGCGCAGGGCATACTTGGTTACAAGGGTGAAGACTCAACACAGAAGTTTCTTGAGCGTCTTCAAACTAAAGGATGGATAAGGCGTATCAGGCGGGGGAGATTTGCCGTAATCCCGCTCTCATCAGGAGAAAACCGTACTCCGCAGCTCCATGAATTCATTGTCGCTATGGCGCTTGTGTCACCAGCGGCTATTGCATACTGGTCTGCGCTTAATCATCACGGTATGACCGAACAACTCCCCAGAACCGTATTCATTGCAACAAACCATCCTGTGCGGCGGCGGCCAAGTGAGGTGCTCGGCGTGCGTTACAATATCGTCTCTCTGCGGCCTGAAAAGTTCTTTGGCAATGTGAAGGACTGGATTGATGAAATGCCTTTTATGGTTACAGACCGTGAAAAGACTATCATTGATGGACTGGATCTTCCGCAATACGCAGGCGGCGTAGAGGAAATCGCCAAGGCGCTTTCAAATGCATGGGCTCAACTTAATGAAGCCAAACTTCGGAAATATGCTGCGAAGATCGGAAATACCGCCGCTGCAAAGCGACTGGGCTTTCTGATGGAAACACTTGGATTAGGGAACATTGAAGCACTCCGCAAGGAAGTCGCCCTTGCGCCTGGTTTCTCGCCGCTTGATCCTACACTGCCGCGACACGGGAAATACAACCGCCGATGGGGGCTCATAGTTAACGCGGAGATTAAGGTATGATTACGACTGCAGAACTGCATCGCGCAGCAGAGGATGACGGTAGAAATGGATAGAAGCGTTTCACAAGCTTACCGGCTTATGATTCTGCTCTTGTAAATAAAAATCAAATACGTATATGGAAAAGAAAGAACTTATAAAAAGATACACAGAGATGCACGGCAACGTTTTAGGGCAAAGAGAAGACCTATATGTTAAGGTTGCCTCTCTGATAAAAGAAATGGACTATATCGGAATCACGGACAGGTACGAAAGGGAAGTTAAAAAGCTCTCTCTTATAGAAAAAGAGATCGGAAACAGCAAAGACTTGGATACGCTAAAATCTTTAGCCGCTTCCTTATTTCAACCAAAAGCCAGGCAAACTGACGGGAAAGTGGAATAATAATAGAATAATCACTTCCATTCTTGTGATACTTGACCATTCCCGCGGCAAAACTTTATCAAATCTATAAACTTAAAGTATAAAAAAGTATAAAAATATAGCTCAAAAAAACTTAAAATAAATCATCTATGATTATAAGGGATGTTAAGTGGTATTTAATAAAATGTAACCCCTTAATTTTAAAGGATTTTATTCAGAGCTCATAACCCGAAGGTCAGAGGTTCAAATCCTCTCCCCGCCACCAACTTCATAAATTAAATCGCCGGTTAATCTTTAAAGTCCCTCATCCTATCGCAACAATCTTATCTTGTAGTATCCCACACATCTAAGGTATATTCTTCTATGGTTTTAACAGGGCTTGATAGGTTGGAAAAGGCATGGCCGAAGGAATTAAAAGGCTTGCGCGCAGGGCTTCTTGTGCATCCTGCTTCTGTTAACAGAAAACTTGAACATTCATTAAATGTATTCCTGAAATCCAAAAAATTCCGGCTCAAAGCGCTCTTTGGCCCTCAACACGGAATAAGGGGAGAGACACAGGACAACATGGTTGAATGGGAGGGATTTCGCGACCCGCAGACAGGGCTTCCTGTTTACAGCCTCTACGGACATAAAAGAAAACCAGAACCTGAAATGCTTAAGGATATAGACGTCCTTGCTATAGACCTTCAGGACATCGGCTCAAGATACTATACATTCATCTGGACCATGGAACTCTGCATGCAGGCATGTCTTGAATGCAATAAATCGGTTGTTGTCCTTGACAGGCCCAATCCGTTAGGAGGTTTAGCTATAGAAGGCGCCGTGCTTGATATGTCCTTTGCGTCATTTGTCGGGCAGCGTCCATTGCCGATAAGGCACGCGATGACTGTTGGAGAAATAGCAAATTATCTTAAGAACGAATTTTACCCCTCTCTGGATTTACACATCATAAAGATGCAGGGCTGGAAAAGAAATATGTGGTTTGACCAGACAAAACTTCCATGGGTTATGCCCTCCCCTAACATGCCGACACTTGACACAGCAATCGTCTATCCCGGAATGTGTCTTCTTGAAGGGACCAATCTGAGTGAAGGACGCGGAACGACAAGGCCTTTTGAGATATTCGGCGCCCCTTTCATAGAGCCTGATATATTAATAAAAAGGCTTAAAGCATTTAAGCTTTCAGGCATTGTTTTCAGGCCGATGTCTTTCCAGCCCACATTCCAGAAACATGCAGGGAAACTTTGCGGAGGGGCACAGATCCATGTTATCGATAGGAATAAATTTAAGCCATTCAAAACAGGAGTTACAATCTTAAAAATAATACATGACCTTTATCCTGAGCAATTCAGGTGGAAAGAGCCTCCATATGAGTATGAGATAGAAAAGATGCCTATAGACATTCTCTGTGGAACAGGCAGTATCAGGAAGTATATAGAGAGCGGGAAAAGTATTAATGAGATGGAAGATTGGTGGAGAGAAGAATTAAACACGTTTCAGAAGATAAGAAGAAAGCTCTTGCTATATCAATAACATGCCAAAGTTTTCTATAAAGATTTTTCTACCTGCAGCGGGGCTTGGCGAACGCCTGAGACCGATAACATATCACATGCCAAAACCATTGCTGCCGCTTCTTGGAAAGCCTCTAATTGCGATTGCCTTAGAAAAATTTTCAGCAATTTCATCAGGGGAAATCGGCATAAATCTTCATTATAAGGCTGATATGATGAAAGAATGGGTTATGAATTCGGAATTTAAAGACAGAATTAAACTTTTTCCAGAAGACCCTATCCTCGGCACAGGTGGAGCATTGAAAAACGCCGAAGCATTCCTTTCAGGCAGACATTTTCTTGTACATAATGCGGACATCCTATCTGATGTTGATTTCGTGCGTCTTATAGAAACGCATCTTTCTTCAGGAAATATTGCCACACTTGTAACTCACGATTACCCTAAATACAATAATGTAGTCCTAGACGACACCGGACATGTTATTGACGTTGAAAATCCCGGCACATCAACGCCTAATCCTGACAGGATTGCAAAAAAGATTGCATACACAGGCATTGCCGTATATTCTCCTGAGATATTTAAATTCCTGCCTTCCGAAATCTCCCATGCGACAGTTGCATGGCTTGCTGCTTCAAAAGCAGGCTATAAAGTTCAGGCTCTTGATTTCACCGGCTCTTACTGGAGCGATATAGGAACACCTGCCACCTACGCCTCTGCAATTATTGATGCGTTAAGGAAGGATGGAGAGACGGTTTATATTCACCCTTCAGTAAAAAACTGTAATGATGTTGATATGGATGGACATATTGTTGTCGAAAGAGAATCCATATTAACTAAAGGCTCCTCGCTCAGGAATTGCATAATGCTTCAGGGAAGCACCGCTAAAAGCGGAGAACACTACGAAAACTGCATCCTTGCTCCTGATTTCAGCATAGGCCTTAAAGAATCAGAAGTAATAAGCACATCAACAGATGAAAGCAAAATGCTCATAGGCACAAGCGGCTCTGACAGAAAATACTTCAGGATTGAAAAAGACGGGAAAACAGCAGTACTCATGGAGTGCGGAAAAGACGATCCTGACTTTGAGAGGCATATTGAATACACAAAATTTCTGTCAAGATACTCCATCCCCGTACCCGACCTTCTTGAAGCAAAAAAAGATGAAATGCAGGCAGTATTTGAAGACCTCGGAGACCTCTCGCTCTATAGCTGGCTCAAATGCAGGCGCGAACCTGAACAGATTGAGGCAATGTACAGAAAGGTTTTGGATATAGCAGTCAGTATCCACACAAAGGCTACTGCGAACGTTTCGGAATGTCCAATGCTTCAAGGCAGGGTTTTTGATTATGAACATTTCAGATGGGAGACGAGTTATTTCATGGAAAGGTTTGTGGAAGGTGTCAAAGGTATAAAAGTAAAAAGCGCGGCAGCCTTGGATGATGAATTCCATAGGCTCGCGCAAAAGGCTGATTCATTTCCGAAAGCCATAATCCACAGGGATTTCCAATCTCATAACATAATGATACACAAGGGGATACCAAGATTAATTGATTATCAGGGAGCAAGGATTGGGCCGCCTGCGTATGATATTGCATCAATCCTCTGGGATCCCTATTATCGCCTCGAAGACGGAATGAGGGAGCGGCTTTTGGAATATTATTCCGGTGAAATGGCAAAACATCACCGCCCTATCCCCCTTGAGTCCGTCATCATGTGCCGCCTCCAGCGCCACATGCAGGCGCTCGGAGCTTACGGATTTCTTTCTGCTGTAAAAGGCAAAAAATATTTTCTGAAGTATATTCCGGAGGGAATATGGCTTTTAAAGGAAGATGTCGCTCTTGTGAAAAATGATTATCCTGTATTGTATGGGCTGGTTATGGGGTTGTAGAAAATGTGGAATGCGTTACAGCAAATAACTAATTTAACTACTTGTTTGAGTTATTGCCAAAGTACACACTTAATAAACTTATATTGTCCATTCTCAATCTTGAAATATATCGCACCTCCCCCACCTACAATATTTTTGGGCTTTGGAATGAATTGAACAACAATAAAATCATCTTCCATAATAATTTTAATATCAGAATTGTCATAATATTCCATTCTTGCTTTTTTCGCGATTTCCTTAGCCATAGATATTAAAGCATCTTTATTTTCTACGTTATAATCTCCATTCGCATATAATTTCCCCTGCAACACAGAAAAAAAGCTGAAATTTAATAGAACAACTGTACAGATAGCATTTTTTAAAAAAATATTAAGGACGCGCTCCATTTTTAAATCTCCTTCAAAATCTCAAAATATTCTTCCCTGCTGATGTTTGCAGTCCTGAGATTATTTTTGATGATAAATACAGGAACTTCTGCCCAATTAGGAATTACAACAGGTCGTGTTATGCCGGGCTTTGTATATACATAGTGGTCGCCTTCTATCCTTGCACATTTAAAACCAGCTTTTTCAAATATCTTACGGAGTTTGCTTGCAGAAATAGCAACTATTTTAGGCATACATTATATGCTTGCCATCTCAGTCGCTACCAGTTTTGGAGGTATCCATTTACCGCTCGAGTCTTTTACATAATTAGCTTCTTCAAGAATGTCTAACAGTGTTCCCATCTTCTCTGCTTCTTCAAGAAAAAGCCTCACAGCAGTCTTGAGCATCTGTTTGGCGCGTTCGATGCTATCACCGCAGCTTGAAACATCAAGCTCTGGACAATAGGAAACATATGTATCGTTCTCTTTAAAAACGATAATATCAAACTCTACAGGTACCATATCTGCCTCCTTTACTTGTTAAATATAGCATAAAAAATTACTCTAATGAAAGCATAGTATATATAGCCTCATTCCTCATTCTGCAATTTTATCATATTAAACTCTTTAAGATTCTCCATTAACTGCTCTTCTGAAATAACTCCAAGCTGGACTAAAGCCTCTCCGAAAAATATATAGGTGTCTTGCTGTTCCTTTAAAAGTTCTTTTAACTGCTCCTCTGAAAGATATTTTTCCTTTACTGCTATCGCGCCGAACTTCTCCTGCATATCTTCCTGAATGATTAGTATCTTGTTCACACCATCTTCCGTCAGCCAGCCTTTCTTCACGGCAAGCTCTCCAATCATCAGGTTGTTTTGCTTTTGTATGAACCGCGCCTTCACAATATCAAGTTCATCAATAATCTTTTTTTCAAGAAGATACTGTCCGAATTTCAGAGACTTACTCATTCATTAACTCCTATCCTTATACTAAACCACTATAACAAAATATTCCCTGCAGCTCAAGTTTTCCAAATTCTCAATTAGCGATAGACAGGATTGGCTCTCGCTTTCTGCAGATATTTTTCTGTCGTTCTAAGACTCATTCCGCTACAGCCGCAAAACTCACCCTTCGGGTTCAGACAGTTGCGGCTGTTAGCGCTGCATTTCGCCAAGAACGAAAACGAAAAATCTCTAATGTCACTCAAACCAACCCTGCCTATCATCAGTCTTACGGAGAATGTGCAACTATTGACATCTTCGCTCGCTAATCCTTAGAGTTAAATACAATGAATCTTTTTGGACCGGTAAAAACAACGATAAAAAAACATTCAATGCTCAATGAGGGCGACAGGGTATTAATCGGCCTCTCCGGAGGCCCGGACTCTGTATGCCTTCTCCATGCGCTGAGTAATTTAAAGGATGAATACAAGCTTGCGCTTCATGCTATATACATTGACCACGGCTTAAGGCCTGATGAAATTCCCGCTGAGATAGAGTTCTGCAAAAAACTCTGCGAAACTCTTGGCGTACCGTTTATCACTAAATCTGTTGATGTAAAGCCTTATGCAATGGATTATGGCCTGAATAAGCAGGAGGCGGCAAGAGAATTGAGATATAAGGCTTTTGATGAAACCGTACTGGAAATCAATGCTAACAGGATTGCGCTTGCTCATAACGCGAATGATCAGGCAGAGACATTCTTTATGAGGATTCTGAGGGGCTCCGGACAGAGAGGGCTTACAGGCATTCCGCCTGTCAGAGGTAGAATCATAAGGCCGCTGATTGAGATTGAAAGAAAAGATATAGAAGAATTTCTTGACAGCATATCGCAGTCTTTTATCGTTGATTCATCAAATCTCAAAAAAGATTATTTTAGGAATTGGCTGAGGCTTGCTGTCATGCCGGAGTTCAAAAAGCAGAATCCCGCTCTGGTCAATACCATAAGCAGGGTCTGCGAGATTATCAGAGAAGAAGATAATTATCTTGAACTCATTGTCACAAAGACTTTAATGAAACTAATTCCTAAAAAAACAGACAAACTAATAGAGCTTTTCCTTGTGCCGCTGGAGAATATGGATAAGGTCATCCTACGAAGAGTCTTAAGAAGGGCCATTGATGCAGTAAAGGGGTTAAGGGGAATCGGCTTTGTTCACATTGAGGACATTATTACGCTTGTGAAAAAAGGCGATTCCGGCGACAGGATTTATCTTCCGAAGGGCATCAGGGTCATTAAAGGGTATGCAACATTAATTCTCACTTCAGAACAGCCTTCGCAGCTTCGTACATACAGCCTTAACGTACCTGAAGAGCTTGCATTGAAAGAGTCCGGCATTCTGATAAAGTCTTCATCTGCTGACAGTGCGGAGATTTCCTGCGATGGAAAATCAAAAGTCATGCTTGACGCTGAAAGGATAAAACTGCCCTTGGTTGTGCGGGCAAGAAAGGCAGGGGATTTCTTTTATCCTGCCGGTTTCGGCAAAAAGAAAAAGCTGCAGGACTATTTTGTTAATGAAAAGATCCCTCGCGATGAGCGCGATTCAGTACCAATAGTTCTTTCGGGAGAGGATGTTGTCTGGATTGCAGGATACAGGGCAGATGAGAGGTTTAAGGTTACAGAAGGCTCAAAAAAGATTTTGATGCTTGAGATAAAACCTTTGAGGTAGAATGTTTCTAATTATCGAGCACGCTTCTAATCCTTTTTAAAAGTTCAAGGGGGAAAATGGGTTTTGCTATAAAGTTCAAACCTTCTTCAATCAAGCTCTGTTTCTGAATCATATCTGCAGGATACCCACTTATAAAAAGCACCTTAATATCAGGCTTCATCTTCTTTATTTTTTCGTAAGCCTCTTCGCCGCTTATCTTTGGCATTCTCACATCTAAAAGAAGAATACTGACCTTATCTTTATTTCCCATAAATTTATTTACAGTGTCTGCTCCATCTACTGCCTCTATAACTTTATAGCCTGCTTCCACAAGCATATTTCTTATAAGTTCTCTGACGGCTTCCTCGTCTTCTGCTAATAATATCGTCTCTGTGCCACTTTTTAGTTTGGTAATCCCTGCAGCCTTTATTTCTTTAGCTGTTTCTGTTCTGGTAATAGGGAGATATATCTTGAAGGTAGTGCCTTTCCCTGCCTCGCTGTAGCAATTGATATATCCGCCATGCTGCTTGATTATACCGTATACCATTGAAAGCCCAAGCCCTGTGCCTTTGCCGACCTCTTTGGTCGTAAAGAATGGCTCAAATATTTTCTCTCTTGTCTTTTCATCCATGCCTCCGCCTGTATCCGCGACACTGATTTCCGCAAATTCAGTGTCGAGTGGCAAGTGGCAAGTGCCAAGGGTCAAGATATTTTCCTTGCTACTTACACATCGCGTAGCAATGGTCAGAGTTCCTCCATCAGGCATCGCATCCCTCGCATTTGTCGCAAGATTCATTAATACCTGCTCTATCTGCCCTGAATCAGCTATTACCGTTAAATCTCTATCTGAAAGCAATGTCTTAAGTTCTATGTCCTCACCAATAATCCTTAGCAAAAACTTTTCTACCTTCTTTATAATCGCATTGCATTTTACTGGAACCGGATTTATTATCTGCTTTCTGCTGAATGTAAGAAGACTCCGTGTGAGGTTTGCTGCCCGTTCACATGCTGCAAGTATTTGATCAATATTTGACCTTAATGGATTATCTTCTTTTATCTTCATCTGTAACATGCTTCCATATCCTATAATTGCTGTCAGGATATTATTAAAATCATGCGCAATGCCTCCGGCAAGCTGGCCGACAACTTCCATCTTCTGCGCCTGCCTTAACTGGTCTTCGAGTTTCTTCAATTTTGTGATATCTCTTAAAATTGCATCAGTAAACAGCAATTTGCCATTATCGTCATATACAGCCTTGGATTTTACGATTACAGGTATGACATTCCCATTCCTTGCAAGCAATTCCATTTCCCCTTCATACAAACCCTTGCTCTTTACAATCTCTAATTTTTCCTTGCAGAAATCCCTCGATTCTAATGGAATGATCTCGCTAATATTCTTGCCTATAAGTTCTTCGATTTTGTAACCAAGCTCCTCAGCTTCTGTTTTGTTGCATACTAATATAACCCCGTCTTCGTTTAATGAATGCATCATATCCGGCGCGTTCTCATAAAGTTTCCTGTAACGCTCTTTGGACTCATCAAGCTGTCTTTCGAGTTTTACCATATCCGTTACATCTATAAGCGATTCGATTACATAAACGATTTTGCCTGACGAGTCTTTGATTGGATATGAGTTTGTTTCGATATAAAGAGTCTCACCATTATTGTGATAATGGGTGTGTAAGGCCCTTCCGCAATCTCCCGTCTCAAAACACCTTTTTACTGTGCATTCACATCCGTTTCTTTTTTCACTACACGGGACATCGTGACCGTGCGATATCTGGTAGCAATGCTTGCCTATTATTTCTTCAAGAGGCCTCTTAACCTGCTCACAATACCCCCTGTTTGCCTTAATAATCCTAAGTTCATTGTCTAAAACTACAACCCCTTCTCCGATTCCTTCAAGAATGTTATCAAGGAAATCTTTTGTTTCCTGCAGCGTTTTTTCCGTCTTTTTACACTCTGTGACATCCCGTAAGACCTCAATCATAAAAACAACAGCGCCCTTTTCATCTAATATTGGCGAGGCGGTAATGCCGAATATCTTTTCCGTGCCGTCAGGCATAGTATGATCGTGAATCACAGATACAGACCTGCCAATCTTAAATATTTCCGTATGGGGACAGGTTTCCGTATGGCATTTTTCAGGACATGGAACAGGACATAAATGCAGCAAGTCATGACACTTCTTTCCGGTTATATCAGCCGCTTTTATTCCGCAGCATTCAAGCATAGTTTTATTTGCAAAAACTATATTGTAATCCTTATCAATAACAAGAATGCCGTCTGCCATAGCATCAAGTATCGCCTTTGTGTGTTCAATCATTTTCATCATTTTCCCTCACACATTAAATTTTTTCTTTTTTCTCCTGATACATCCTTTCATCTGCCTTCTTCAGAGCTAAATGCATGTCAGAACCTTCCTTAAAAGTTGAACCTCCGAAGTAAAATTGAAAATTAGGAAATTGAAACACCATATTTCATCTGTCCTTAAAACTCGGACAATCCTCTAAGTTTTTTGAAGGTTGTATAAGAGGGTAATAGATAGATAATGATATAGCATTTTTTACTCCTAACCTAAAATTATAGCTATAAAGTCTTGTTATAACTATAACATTATGGCGGCTGCGAAAACAATTAATAATCAGGCAAATCATGCATGATTCTTTAAAATCTGTTATATTGTAAAAATAATTATTTATCCGGAGGTTTTCATTTACAAATGATACGGGTTCGTTTTGCGCCGAGTCCTACAGGGCATCTGCATATTGGAGGAGCGAGGACTGCTCTTTTTAATTATCTCTATGCGCGGCACAACAACGGCAAATTTATTCTGAGAATTGAGGATACGGACAGGACACGCTCCACGGAAGAATATATAGAGGCAATCATTAAGGGCATGAAATGGCTTAAACTTGAATGGGATGAAGGCCCTTTCAGGCAGACCGACAGGTTTGATGTATATAGAAGTTATGTTGATAAACTTCTGAAAGAAGGCAAGGCATATTACTGCTGCTGCACACCCGAAGAGCTTGAGCAGAGAAGAAAAGAGGCTCTGGCTCAGGGAAAATCTCCAAAGTACGACGGGCGATGCAGAAACTTACAGGGTCAAGGGGCAAAGGGTCAAGGCGCAGTTAGATTCAAGATGCCTCAGGAAGGGCAGACAGTTGTTGATGACCTGATAAGGGGCAAGGTTGTATTTGAAAATGACCAGCTTGACGACCTCATTATAATGCGCTCCGACGGAACGCCAACATATAACTTTACAGTTGTTGTTGATGACGTTGATATGAAGATAACGCACGTTATAAGAGGTGATGACCACCTGAATAATACACCAAAGCAGATTCACATATATAAAGCCTTGGGATACGAGATTCCGCTCTTTGCGCATCTCCCGATGATTCTCGGCTCTGACAAGACAAGGCTTTCAAAAAGGCATGGCGCAACATCTGTGATGGCATATCAAGAAATGGGTTATCTTCCTGATGCTTTGGTAAATTATCTTGTCAGACTCGGATGGTCATGCGGAGATCAGGAGGTATTTACAAGAGAAGAGTTGATAAAACATTTTTCGTTTGAGAATGTCGGCAAATCATCTGGTGTATTTAATCCTGAAAAGCTTCTCTGGCTAAATAGCCAGTATATTATCAAATCAAATCCTGATGAACTTGTTGGGCTTGTGATACCATTCCTTGAAAGTGCAGGCATAATCCGGAAGGGACAGGATATAGACAGAAAGTGGCTCTCAAAGGCAATAAAGACACTTCAGGAACGCGCAAAGACACTCGTTGAGCTTGCAAATTCCCTCAGGTATTACATTGCAGAAGATGTTCAGTACGATGAGAAGGCAAAGACAAAATTCCTGAACGAAAAGAGCATGCCGTATCTTAAAGAAGTGAAAGAGGGCATTGAATCTATCTCCGACTTTTCAGCTTTAGAACTTGAAAAGGTCTTTAAATCTATTGTAGAAAAGCATGGAATAAAGCTTGGCGCCCTCGCCCAGCCTGTGCGTGTTGCAATGACCGGAGGAACAGAGAGTCCGGGGATATTTGAGGTGCTTGAAGTTCTTGGGAAAGAGAAAACGTTAAGAAGATTGGATAAGGCGTTAAAAATAATAAAGGGTGAAAATTAAAATGACTCCTGACAAGCCCGCTGATTTCATTCGTGAGATAGTCACTGAAGACATAAAGAACAGGAAATACGACAGCCGTGTTCACACGCGCTTCCCTCCTGAGCCTAACGGTTACTTGCACATAGGCCATGCAAAATCTATCTGCCTCAATTTCGGAATAGCCAAAGAATTCAACGGTCTCTGCAACCTGCGCTTTGACGACACAAATCCCACAAAAGAAGAAGTTGAATATGTTGAATCAATAAAAGAAGACGTTAAATGGCTCGGATTTGACTGGGACAAGAGAGAGTATTATGCATCTGATTATTTTGAGAAAATGTACGGATATGCTGTTGAATTAATAAAAAAAGGCAAGGCGTATGTCTGCGACTTGAACGCGGACGATATAAGGGAATACAGGGGAACACTCACAGAATCCGGCAAGGAAAGTCCGTATAGAAATCGCTCTGTTGAGGATAATCTTGAACTCTTTGAGAAGATGAGAAAAGGCGAATTCCCTGACGGCTCGCGAACTCTCAGGGCAAAGATAGACATGAAGTCAGGAAATATTAATATGCGCGACCCTGTTATCTATAGGATAATGCATGCAGAGCATCACAGGACAGGAAATAAATGGTGTATTTATCCAATGTATGATTATGCTCACTGTGTTTCGGACTCAATTGAAGGCATAACACATTCTATCTGCACCCTTGAATTTGAAGACCACAGGCCCTTGTATGACTGGTTTCTTGATGAGCTTGGCGTTTATCATCCACGGCAGATTGAGTTTGCGAGGCTTAACCTCAGTTACACAGTCTTAAGCAAGAGAAGGCTCATCCGGCTTGTTCAGGAAGGGCATGTCAATGGATGGGATGACCCGAGGATGCCGACAATCTCAGGATTTAGAAGACGCGGATATACACCTGAATCAATAAGGAATTTTTGCGAGCGCATAGGCGTTGCCAAAAGAGACAGCCTTGTTGACATGGCTCTGCTTGAATACTGCATCCGCGAAGGCCTGAACAAAAGCGCTCAGAGGGTTATGGCTGTTCTCAAGCCGCTGAAGGTAGTGATAACAAATTACCCTGAAAATCAGACTGAAGAACTTGAGGCGATAAATAATCCCGAGGATGAGAGCATGGGTAAAAGAAAGGTTCCTTTCTCGCGTATTCTTTATATTGAGAGAGATGATTTCATGGAGAATCCTCCCAATGAGTTCTTCCGCCTTGCGCCGGGCAGAGAGGTAAGGCTGAGATATGCGTATTACATCACTTGCGTTGACGTTATTAAGGACAAGACTACTGGAGAAGTTACAGAGCTTCACTGCACCTATGACCCTGCAACACGCGGCGGTGATTCTCCTGATAGAAGAAAAGTAAAGGCAACACTTCATTGGGTTTCCGCATCTCATGCAATTAAGGCAGAAGTTCGGCTTTACGACCATCTCTTCACAAAGCCTGTTCCCGGCGAAGAAAGCAATGATTTTAAGACAGACATCAATCCGAAATCACTTGAACTGCTGAAACAAGGCTTTGTTGAACCAAGCCTTGCCGATGCAAAATCAGGCGACAGATTTCAGTTTGAGAGAATGGGTTATTTCTGCGTGGACCGTGATTCGACAAACGAGAAACCCGTATTCAACAGAACAGTGACGCTTAAAGATACATGGGCGAAGATTGAGAAGGCAAAAAGATGAAGACTCGGCAGCAACAATCTTTTTAATAGCCATCATTCAGTAGAATTATTCCCTGCCAGCATCTTTATAAAAACCCGCGCAAGAACAGGGTCAAATAATTTACCACTTTTGTCATGTATAAATCTTAAGGTATTTTCAGGGCTATAAGCAGTCCGCTTATACACCTTTCCTGAAGTAAGCGCATCGTAGCAATCAGCAATACTTACAATCCTGCTGAAAATATTAGGGATTCTTTTATTGGGAAGCTCAGGATAACCACTCCTGTCATAGTTTATATGATGTTCTAAAGAAGCAAGCATAGAAATAACTGTTATGTCACTGAGGTCTTTTGTCCTCATCAGCATTCTTACCCCATCTACAGGATGCCTCATCATAAGCTCCAGGTCATTTGAATCTAACTCTGAAGGTTTATTTAAAATTGACATGGGTATTTCAGCCTTCCCTATATCATGAAGGACCGCAGCCATTCCAAGCCTGCTTAACTGATTTCTCGGGAGATTGATTCTCTTGCCAATCCCTATCGAAAGTATAGCCGTATTCAACATGTGATTATACAAATAATTCTCAAAGCTCTTAAGTGTAGTAAATCCTAAAAGGTAAGCCTCATCCTTTAGAATATTATCAACAATAGCATGGATAACCCTCTTGACCTTTCTTGCGTTTATCGGTTTCCCTGCCCTTGCAGAGATGTCAATCTCTTTAACGGCAGCAAGGCCTATGGTATAGAGCCTTGTTGCAACCTCTCTCGTGTCGCTCATATCAAGAGAATCCTTCTTGTCAAAAAAGATAGGGCCTCCGATAGCAATGCCTTTTGTCAGCTTACTTTCAAGTAATGACTGTATCTCTGATGCCTCAACTCCGCCTTTAATAGAATATGCAAGGTATATCAGGTCATCATTTTGGAGTGGCGCCCTCAATGCCAGAACACCTATTCTCCTTTTCTTAAATTCCCCGGCAAGGAACTCAAAATTGTCAACATCCGATAAAGATGCCTTTACCCTCACATCCTCAATGAAAAATGAACCCTCAACCATCTTAAGGCTCAGTTCTCCTTCTTCGCCGATGAATGGTTCAAGGTCAGAAAGAAGTCTTGATGCGGCATTTATCATAGCCTCATTTATCGAGCCATGAATCCCCGTAAGTTTTACCAATATTGAGAGGTGGTTTACTATTAACCTTCCATATCTGGCAACATTTTCCTTAAATGCATCGTCAGTTTTTCTGTCTCTCATCTGACACCTGTTTTCATGCGTGCCTTCTTACAGGCATCACTCACAAACCCTTCCTTCTCCCGCATCCCTTTTTCAAGGAGCACAATAGATTCTTTTGTGCCTAAGACCCCCAGGCCGTATGCGGCGCAGGCCCTCAGCTCCTCTGTCTCTACCTTCCTGAATAACCCTTTCTTTTCAAAAAACCCGGAGAGTATGGGGAATGCTGTCTCCCCGCCTGTTTCAGATAATGTTTCAAAAAGCTCTTTCTTTTCAGTATAAGGCCTCTCCTTTAAATCACCTGCCAATATTCTTTCTTTTACGATATCAAATAATTTTTTATCCTTGAATCTTCTCAGCGCTCTTAATGCGGATGTTCTTATCCCTGCATCGCTGTCTTTTAGGGCAATTATGAGCGAACCCTTTGTCTCTTCTGTTCCTATCAGTTCCAGCGCCTTAACAGCCTCTTTTCTAACCCGCAGTTCAGGATGGGCTATCGTTTCCTCTATACATTTTATTGCCCCGGATTCTTTTAGAATGCCAAGTATCATTAAAGTATTTCTGACGAGATACCATCTCTTGTCATGGATACCGCAGACAAATGCGTCTGCCGCATCTTTACCCAAAACAGACAGGATATTGCAGAGATGCCTTCTCATCTTTCTGTCTTCCAATTCGCCAAGAATGTTAAGAAGAAAAGGAATCGCATTCTTATTAAGACAAAGCAGATATGTCTGAATGCTCTCCGGGTTCTTATCTTCTGAAAAGAGTTTTCTGAGCTTATCCTCGCTGCCTGCCCTGTCAATGACCTCATCAATTATTTTTTTATGTTCAGATGAAATCCCCGACTCGCTCATGTCTCTCAACTTGTTAAGAATTTCTATTACTCTTTGTATAGAGTTTTTTTCAAACAAGATGTCTATTATCTTCCCGACATTCTGCGCAAGCTCTTTCAATCCCCCAATATCTTTCTCCATTTTCACCAGCTCTAAAAACAAATCTGTTGCTTCGGAGAACAGCCCCTCATCCTCAAATTTCTGTATTTCATGATGGAAGGCATTAAGTTCATCAGGACTCACAGGCAATACCTCAAAATCAATCACAGAAGGAGCTAAAACAACACCCATATACATAGCGCCCATCGGAGCCAATTCATCCCCTGTTTCCTCCAATAGAAGTTCGTTCCCGGCAGGCAGTTCTTCTTCAATAAATCCCTCTGAAACGGAATAGGTGATATGCTCAGGATTCTTCTCCCATAGAAGTGTTACCACATCATCCTCAAGATTCTGGCCTTCTGACGCTATCTTAAAAATATCCGCAAAACTTATCAGCTCATTTAAGGTTATTCCTTTGTGAAAGCATATCTCTCTTATGCCGTCAACAAAGAGCATAAGCGCAATATTATCAGTCCTGTCTTCGCTGTGGAAAACCTCCTTCCCGTTGAACAGCAGCGAAAATTGCTCCACTGTAAGAGGAAGGGTATCCTGCATCTCAAAAAAAGAATTAAATTTTCCGAGGAGCTCTTCAGCAAACTTTTGATATATGGGATTGTTTGGCAGGTAAGCCTTAAATGTCTTGAGGGTCTTTGTCATGGACTTGAATATCTCACCTGCGAGGATTAAATCTTTTTCTTCCATGCCTCTCGTCCCTCGGTGCTGACAAACCCTGTTCTTATATAAACATGAAACGCATATAATTTCAACTATTTACAGGCAGCCTTAATCTGAATGTCGTTCCCGAACCTGTACTGTCAACACGAATTGTGCCGGCGTGAGACGTGATTATCTTATGCACTATTGCCAGCCCAAGTCCTGTTCCCTTCTCCTTCGTTGTATAAAACGGCAGAAAAATCTTGTCTTTAATCCCCTCATGTATTCCATGCCCCGTATCAGATACGGTAATCTCTGCATAGCTACGAGTTTTTGCATACCCGAAACTAAGCTTCCCTCCGTCCTTCATTGCTTCAACTGCATTCTGAATCAGGTTTGTGAATGCCTGTCTCAGAAGTATCTCATCGCCTGATATGAAAACAGACTTGTCAATATCAAGAAGAACCTCAACATTGCCGCTAACACTTGCGATGCTTGACACACAACTGCCTATGATTTCACTGAGATTGATTTTTGAGAGAATTAATTCAACAGGCCTTGCAAATGACAAAAAATCAGAGATAATCCTGTCCATAACCTCAATCTCCTTTGAGATTGCCTCAACTGTCGGTATCAGCGCAGCGTCAGCCTTTCTGGAGAGCAGTTTTGTATATCCCGCAATCACTCCAAGCGGGTTCCTGAGTTCGTGTGCGATACCGGCAGACATCTCTCCGAGGCTTGACAGCCGTTTCCTCAGTTCTGCCTGAGACTCAAGCGCCTTAAGCTCTGTAAGGTCGGTAAAGACAAGTATGTTGCCTATTTCTTTACCCTCATTGTCGCGCAAAGGTGAAAAGGTAAGCCCAAGCCACAGTTCCCTGCCGTCAGATAACTTGTACTGAACCTCTCCTCTTTCAATGGGCTTTCCTTCTTTAAGGAGTTTTGCTACCGGGTTTTTAAAACGTTCCTCGCAGTTCCTTCCAATTGCATCTTCTGCCTTTATACCAATAATCTTTTCCGCTGATGAGTTCATGGTCTTGATTCTTAAATCCCTGTCAAAACTTATTACCCCACTCGGTACGCTCTGGAGAATATTCCTGTTGTAGCTTTCAACATCCCCTGCCCTCTGCTCGGCGAGCTTCTTTAACACCTCAAGCTCTTTCTCCTTTTCCTTCAGCTTGGAGACAAGCTCATGAAATGTATCCACGACAAATCCGACATGGGACGTATCCTTCTGTTCTTTTTTTTTCTTTTCCTTGTTGAATTTCAGAAATGCCCTGAATAAATAGAAGAAGATAACTATTACAATCAGGAATATAAAAAGAGGCAGGTATGCTGCTTCGGCGCTCATCTAAGCCCTATATACCAGTAAAAAATCTCCTGCCCTGCAAAGAGTGTTATAATTGCGCCTGCCGCAAGGAACGGGCCGAAAGGTATCTTGCTCTTTCTTCCACTTCCCTTAAATACCATCAGGAATATGCCCCATACAGAACCAAAGAGACTGCCGAGAAAGGTTGTCAGCAGGACGGATTTCCATCCCATCAGCGCGCCAACCATCGCCATCATCTTTATATCGCCTCCGCCCATTCCTCCGCGGCTGAGAACAGCAATCAAATAGAAAAGGCCAAACCCTGTTACAGCGCCGATAATGGAAGTCTTATATCCCAGCAGAGCCCATCTAAAAAACGGGTCGTGAAGCAGGAATGAGCCTGCAATCAATCCTATCAGAATGCCCGGAAGTGTTATGCTGTCGGGTATTATCTGAAAATCAAGGTCTATGAATGTTATGACTATCAGAGAAGAAACTAACGCAAAGTAAACTAATGTGTGCCACCCCATTCCAAATCTCCATAAAACAGCAGCATAGAAAAAAGCATTCAAGGCTTCAACCACGGGGTATCTGAGAGATATATTCCCCTTACAGGCCCTGCACCTTCCCGCAAGCATTATATAGCTGATAACCGGCACGTTATCCCATATCTTTATGGGAGTGTTGCATGACGGGCAGTATGAAGAAGGCAGGATTATTGATTTCTCTCTGGGGATTCTGTATATGCAGACATTAAGAAAAGAACCGACAATGGAGCCGAAGATAAAAACCATGAGGTAAAGGGGCAGGCTGTGCATATTATTCTATCCTTCCACCTTGCTGACCTCGGATACCTTCTTATTTATATCTTCAATCTCGGCGTTGAGTTTCTCTATCTCGCTTATAGAGCCTGCTATAACCTTGTCTTTCAGCACGTTCTTATCCTGCTGTTCCTTCAACTCAAACACGCGCTCGCCGATAAGCCTCAGCTTTTCAGCCCGTTCTTTCTCCTTTTTATCCCTGTCGCTTACAAGCTTGATAACCGAAAATTCAATCTTCATTCTTTCAGATAAAATGGAAGAAAACCATTTTATCCTCCCTATGCCGGAATCAAAATTATTTTTAATCCTTTTCCACATAAAACCTCCTTGCCTTTAATGCTAATTCATTCAAAAATCAGGAGCCAATTCAGCTTTAAGCAATGTCTCATAATAACATAACAGACGGTGTTGAAAACACTTTTTCCGATTTGAAAAATCCGCCGGATATGCTATAGTTTAATCAGTTTTCGGAAAATACGACAGTTCGTGTAGTAATTGTAGTGCATCATAATAAATACCAAATTATGAAACATGCAATCCATAAATCAATGCCTTCCCTAACAACTCGGGGCCTACGCTATGGGCGAACCTAATCAAATAACTGATCCATTTATGGACAAACTAATTATTGCTGCTATCAGTGCAATTGGCGGTGCAATCTGTGTTTATCTTGGTGCTGTAAGAATTGCTCAAAAAAACAGACGAGTTGAATCTGGGTTTAAACTTTATGATACCTTTAGACATACCATTAACAGTCTTGAGCGAGCCGAAAACTTTGACACTCAAGACATTCTCAAGCGTGACTTTGGCGAACAAACGAGAGCTGCTGAACATTTCGGCTTTTTCCTCCCATTGAGACAACGCAAAGCATTTACCAAGGCATGGAATGCTTACAAACAAAAATACAGCGAGAACAAATTTTCCGACATTGGCGAAAGAGATAAAAGAGATTCCCTGAGAAAGTTTGCCCTTAACCATATTTATAACATCTTGAAATTTACAGGATATCGTCAATATACATTCCGAGAAAAGATAAAAATACTTTGGAACAATATAAAGCTCAAAATAAAAAAGACTGCGCAACAAGGCGTTCAAGGCAACAGGGATTAAGCGTGGCTCGTTTTCGTTCAATCCTCTGTGCCCCTGCGCCTTAACTTTCACGTTCGACGATAGAGGAATGCGAAATGACAGATGACTATGACACTCGCTTCGACGGAAAGAAAGTCTATGAAAGAACGGAGATGGGGACGGTTCTAATTAAATGAAAAAGTTGCAAACAAGAAAATGGGAATAATATATAGAACCGTCCCCAATAAGACTCTTGTTAGACCAATACTAAAAAAATTAAAAATAAAACTGATAAATTAGGGGGTGGTTTCCATGGCAAGTGAAATAATACGATTCTTGATAACGGCAGTGGCAAGTTCACTATGCTTTATAGGTTGTGGCGGTATTAGAGGTTATGGCTCGCTTACAATGATGCCCCATATTGTGCACCGTAATCCGTGGCTCATCAATGCAGCGAGTGCTCTCTACGTCATAAATTTCATTGCCTTACCACTTAATGGGTGGCTGATTTGGGGGTGGATAGGTGCGTTGTTATTGCCTTTTTTTTGGTTTGTTGTTTCAAACCCGATTATCGGAGCCACCGTCTATCGTTTGGGCCGTTTCTCAGATTTAATATCAATACCGCTCATTCAGCTTGCATTAGGTCTGCTCGCACTATTGGGGATTACAATTGGAAATATTATACTGAGATGAGGATATTTGCTCATCGAATAATAGCGAAGCTGTATGAGTCAAATCACCCTTGTTCCTATGATTGGAGAAAACTATAATGACAATTATTTGGTTTTTGATTTTAGGAATAATTGTTTTTTTCGTTTTTAAGCTTCTTTTGCCGAGTATATTTCATACAATAAAAACTGCACATGTGAGGAAAGACCATGAGCTGTGGCTTATGTACGTGAAAGTAAATGAAATCTGGCGTGCATTAAAAGATAATTTCAATAATTCTTCAAGTTACAGAACTTGTGCCGCAGCAGTTATTTTTGCAGCATTGGAAAAATGTGTAGAAGATTATAATATCCCTCGGAATAAATTAACAGAGATTGCGCCATACGTACTCGAACCATTTTTTCAAAAGCGAAATGATCGTCAGAAAATTATAGACTATTATTTACATGGCAATGTATCATCAGCCTTCCATCAGTCGGTATTGCATGTTAAAGAATACTTACAGGGGAAGCCCTATTCAGAAAGGGTCTTGCACGACTTATCAATAACGAGTTGGGATATTACAGGTGTATAAATATCAAATGGAAATGGGGAGACGATTCTAATTAAATGAAAAAATTGCAAACAAGAAAATGGGAATAATAAATACAACCGTACCCTTTAAGAACCACATGAAAGACATATTATTGTCAGCGTTAATTCTTGTCGGTCTGGGCGGCTGTGTTCCGGTAGAAAAAGTGCCTGGATCCGGCGGTGAGCTTATCCAAATAAAACAGGGAAATGTCGGCAGGTTCCATGAACTCCAGATAGGTGTCATGAATATAATCGGCGCTGATTATGTTGATGAGGCCGGCACAAAAAAGCAGGGTTTAATAGCTGTATTGTCATTATTTGTTGAAGGGAATCCCCCGCAAGAAAAGGACTTTAAAGTTCATGCGGGGCAAAGGATAATAATGGATAAATACTCGGTGTATGTGGAAGAAATACGAGGAACGGTTAAAGGCTTAGTAACATTGCGGATAGAAGAGCTCGCTAAAAACTAACAGCAGGCCACTACTCAACTCGTCTTAAACAATTCAATCTTTCCCTTCCAGAACATTTCAAGCCCCTTTTTCAACTCAGGGAATGTATTTAGTTCAGCATCTTTATCAATCAATGCAAATGCCTCTTTTCTCGCAGTATCAAGAAGCCTTGCATCCCTTACAATATTTGCAAGCTTGAGGTCAGGCATTCCTGCCTGTCTTGTCCCGAAAAATTCTCCCGGCCCTCTTATATCAAGGTCTTCCTCTGCAATCCTGAATCCGTCATTAGTTTTTATCATTATATCAAGCCTTCTCCGTGCATCTTCGCTTACAGGCTCATACATTAAAAGAAAACAATACGACTGGCTGCCTCCCCTTCCCACTCTTCCCCTTAACTGGTGAAGCTGGGAAAGCCCGAACCTCTCTGCATGGACTATGAGCATCATTGCAGCGTTAGGCACATCCACTCCGACCTCTATAACCGTAGTGCTTACAAGGACATCAATCGCGCCCGCCTTGAACGACGCCATTATATTTTCCCTCTCCTGCGGTTTCAGCCTGCCGTGGATAAGCTCAACCTTCAGGTTTGGGAATATTTTCTCAAGCGCTTCCCTGCCAAGTATCGCAGATTTAAGATTGGTTTTCTCAGTCTCATCAATAACAGGATATACAACATATACCTGCCTGCCTTTTTTTGTTTCTTCAGCAATCGCCCTGTAAATGTATTCTTTCTGTCCTGCATTAAACAGGCGCGTTACAACAGGGCTTCTGCCCGGAGGAAGTTCATCTATAACTGAATAATCAAGGTCTCCGTAGAGCGTCATTGACAGAGTTCTCGGAATAGGCGTAGCTGTCATGACAAGGACGTCCGGATTCACGGCTTTTTTTCTGAGAAGCTGCCTCTGCATAACGCCGAATCTGTGCTGTTCGTCTATTATCGCAAGCCCGAGGTTTTTAAATTCCACGCCTTCCTGTATAAGCGCATGTGTTCCAATGATTATATTAGTCTTACCTGATGCAATATCACACCGCAGCGCCTCTCTCTCTTTTTTTTTGCTTCCTGTCATAAGGCATACCTTCAGCCCCATATCTTCTATCATCTTGTGTATGTTTATATAATGCTGTCCTGCAAGTATCTCGGTAGGCGCCATCAAAGCTGCCTGATAACCGCACTCAGCAGCGGTAAGCATTGCCATAACTGCAATAACAGTCTTGCCGCAGCCCACATCTCCCTGAAGAAGCCTGTTCATGGGGTGCTGGCTTCTCATGTCGTGAAGTATCTCCTCAAATACCCTCTGCTGCGCCGATGTGAGTTTGAATTTGAGAGTATCTATGAATTTCCTGACAAGAACGCCGTTACAATCAAACGCAATCCCCCTCTCAACCTCTTTGCCCTTTTTAATTATTGAAAGCCCGAGTTCAAACTTAAACAGCTCCTCAAAATAAAGCCTTTCCTGATAGATGCTTGAACAACTGTTAAGGCTGTCTATATCTATACCGCTTTCCGGAAAGTGGGAATTGAATATGCTTTCAGTGAGTCCATGAAAATTATTTCTCCTGAGTATCTCGTCAGGAATATAATCAGAGACGTCATTGATGCAGGTATTGATGAGATTGAACATTATCGTCCTTAACTGTCTTACGCTAAGGCCTGCGGTGGTCCTGTAAATCGGGACAATCCTTGCCGTGTGTATAAAGGCATCGGCGTCATCTGTGACAAATTCATACTCGGGATTATCAAATTCAAAGCCGATTCCCCGGTAGGGATTCCTCTTAACAATGCCGCTCAGGATTACTTCCTGCCCTGCTTCAAAGTTCTTTTTCAGAAAAGGCTGGTTAAACCATTTTCCTTTGACAAGGCCGCTTCCGTCAGATACCGTCAACTCAAAAAGTTTCATATTTCGTCTTGGAAGCTTTATGACCTCGGCAGCAATAACCTTGCCGATGACGGTCTCAAGCCGGCCGTATTCGAGAGCGCTTATCTTTTTGATATTTTTTCTGTCTTCGTATCTGTATGGAAGGTAGTAAAGGGCTTCTTCTGCTGTCTTGATTCCGAGGGTGTTAAGGAGCTTTGCGCGCCGGGGGCCGACGCCTTTGATATATTGTACAGGGAATTCTGAAAGGTTCTTACCCATCAACAGATGGTTTGTTTTTCTTCAGCGCTTCTTTGTCTATTGCCTCTTCTAATACTTTGTCTGCTTCTTCCATCTTAATCTTGGAGTACTCTGTGTCGCTCATTATGTCTATGTCCCATCCTGTAAGCTTCATGGCAAGCCTTACATTCTGCCCTTTCTTGCCTATTGCAAGCGAAAGCTGCTGGTCATTGACAACCACCATTGCAGTCTTGCTTTCTTCATTTATGCCAATCCTTTCAACGCTTGCGGGGCTCAGCGCACGGGCAATAAGCATCCTCGGGTCATCAGTCCATGGGATTATATCTATCCTCTCGCCTCTAAGCTCCCTCACAATAGACTGAACCCTCGTGCCTTTCATCCCGACACATGCGCCTACGGGATCTATGGACGCATTGGTAGAATAAACGGCAATCTTTGTCCTGTCGCCCGGCTCACGCACTATATCCTTTATCACCACAAGCCCCTCGCTTATTTCAGGAACTTCCATCTTGAACAATGCCCCGACAAAACGCGGGTTCGTTCTTGAAACAAGCACAACAGGTTCCTTTGTGCTTATCTTCACTTCTTCTATCTGCGCCCTGACAGTATCTCCTCTTTTTAGATTTTCTCCGGGCAGCGCTTCGCTTTGAGGAAGAATAGCTTCGGTTTTGCCGATATTAATGTAGTAATTATTTTTTTCCTTCCTCATCACAGACCCGCTTACAACCTGCCCAACCTTATCTTTGAACTCGGCATAAATAACATCACGCTCAGCCTCACGGACTTTCTGAAAGATAACCTGCTTCGCTGTCTGGGCAGCTATCCTGCCGAAATCGTGAACATCAAGCGGCAGATCCACGCTTTCCGCCCCTGCTTTGTCAGAAAAAAGTTTTTTCACGTCAGACTTGGAAATCTCCATGTCTTTATCGGAAACCTTATCCACAATAATCTTTGTCTCATAAGCCGTGATATTGCAGGTTTTAGGGTCTATAGTAAGATGGACATTCGTTCTTCCGCCATACCGCTTCCTTGCGGCAGAAAGCAGTGCAGCTTCAAGCGCAGCAAGAAGAATTCCCCTCTCTATGCCTTTTTCCCTGCTCATCTGGTCTATTCCCTGACAGAGTTCTTTTGTCATTTTATCTCTATCTCCAGTCTGGCCCTTGATATGTTGTCAAAAGGGATATTACGCTCTTCCCCGTTTATATCTAATTGTATAAAGTCCGCAGTTATATTGGTTATCCTGCCGAGAAAAAAATTCTGGTTATCTATCTTGTCCTTAGTAATTATCCTCACAAGTTTCCCTTTATGCCTTTCAAAATCCTTCAATGCAGTTAACGGCCTGTCAAGCCCCGGCGATGAGACCTCAAGATTGAAAGGCCCCTGCATAGAGTCTTCCGCATCAAGCAGTAACCCAAGGCTTCTGCTGAATCTCTCACAGTCGTCAAGAGTCACCCCGCCGCTTCTGTCTATCGTAACTCTCATCAAGGCCCCCTTCCCTCTGCCTGATAACCTTACTTCAAGCACCTCAACGCTCTGGTCTTCAGCAACCTGACTTGCCAGCTTTAGCGCTGTTTCCTCAACAATTGACTGTTTTGTATCCATATACCTATAAAACAAAAGAGTGGGAAAACCCACTCTTTTGTTAAAATAATGCTGAAGCTGTTTAAAATATATAATATAACTGTTTTAATTTATCACTTTATCACCAAAAAAGCAATCATTTTCAGGGGTGGTTTTTTCCACCCCTGAAAATGATAAAAACTTATTTGCCTGCTGGCGCTGTTGGCGCTGCTGGTGCTGCCGGTGCTGCTGGCGCTGTTGCAGGAGCCTCTGCCGGTTTCGGAGCCTCTGCCTTCTTGCAGCCTGCTACTGTAAGAGCAAATGCTACAATCAGCACTAATGAAAGGATTAAAGCTATAACTTTCTTCACTTGGGTCACCTCCTCTTCTCTGTAATGTAAAAACAGACCTTAATTTGATAACATATATAATAAATATTGTCAAGATTTTTAAAAAACATATAATAGAGAACTTAGGGAGATTTCAATGAAAGATTTTTATGGTATAGAACTTATCATCTTTGACCTTGACGGCACGCTCGTTGACTCCGGCATGGATATAACTAATGCACTAAATTATGCTATAGCGCCATACGGGTTTAAGCCTCTTACTGTGGAGGACACCATTAAGATAGTCGGCGAAGGACTGACAAGGCTTATAGAAAAGATAGTTAAAGACAATAACACCCCCGTAAAGGACGCCGTGCTTGACAGGTTTATAAATTATTATTCGGCTCACCTCGCTGATTTTACAAGGCCGTACCCGGGAGTAATAAAAACCCTTGAGATGCTCGGCAGATATAAAAAGGCGGTAATATCCAACAAGAGAGAATCGCTGTCAAAAAAACTTCTTGACCAACTGGGTCTCATGAAATTTTTTGATATAGTGCTCGGAGGCGACAGCGCCTCAGGGAAAAAGCCGTCCCCTGCGCCTGTTAAAAAAGTGCTCGAAACTCTCGGAATAGAGCCTCATAGGGCAGTAATTGTGGGTGACAGTGACCTCGATATACAGGCAGGCAAAGGCGCTGGCGTAACAACCGTAGCTGTAACTTACGGATTCAGGGACAAAAAATCGCTTAAAGATGCAGACTTTATTCTTGACAGCATGGATGAACTGTTAACCTTGATAGAGATACACGATTCATGAATCGTGTATCATGTATCATGAACCTAACATTAGACACCATACGCGATATAGAACTTTATCAGAATAAGAAAGGCTACAGGTTTTCTGTAGATGCGCTCCTTCTTTACTCATTTGTAAACCTGCGCAGGGCATACAGGATTGCCGATCTTGGCGCGGGTTCAGGAATTATCGGTATTTTACTGGCAAAGCGCTATCCGGAAGCAGAGATTACATTGATTGAACTCCAAAAAAGCCTTGTAGAACTTGCAAAGAAAAATGTAGTTCTAAATAATCTCCAGGATAGGGTAACGGTTATTAGGAATGACATCAGGGATATAGATACCATTCACCTATTCACCCATTCACCGCTTCACCGTTTTGATCTCGTTGTATCAAACCCTCCGTTCAGACGGCAGAAAACAGGACAGATAAGCCCTACAGATGAAAAGGCTATTGCAAGGCATGAAATAGAGCTAAAACTTGCAGATTTAATACAGGCAGCGTGCTCACTTCTGAGGTCAAAAGGCAGATTCTGCATTATTTATCATCCGTCAAGGCTTGTGGAACTTATTGATGCCTTGAGGGAAAAACACATGGAACCGAAAAGACTGCGGTTCGTTCATTCAACGCTGACAACAGAGGCAAAGATGGCGCTCGTTGAGGCAATAAAAGACGGAAGAACAGAGATGAAAATTGAGAACCCCTTGTACATATATAAAGAAGACGGGACATACACAGATGAAATGAAGGCACTTTACTAAAAATCGCAGCAGTTTCAATCTTTGCCCTTTTTCGCCCTCCCTGTTTTCCTTCTTGATGTGATATGCCATATCCTGAAAAGCCTTTCAAGTTTGTCTTTATATGCCATTGATAAAAAAACAGCAACGACAGCAGCGCCCAGAAGTATAAAAAACCTGTAATACTGCTGGTTGTGAATATAACTTCCCCCAAGCGTCAGCAGGACAGTGCCGGCAAATCTGCCCACTGTGCTGATGACGAGGAATTCCTTTGTTGTCAGATGCCCCAGCCCGAGGATATAACACAGGGAATCTTTTGGAAAACCCGGGATAAGAAATAACAGAAAGACAAGGAAGGCGCCCTTGTGATGAAGAAGGTAATCATATCTCTCCATCGTTTTCTTTTTGATAAATTTTTCAACAAACGGCCTTCCGAAAAATCTCGACAGGCTAAATGCCGCATATGAGCCGGTGGTCAGCCCTATCGTAGATAACAGTATACCAAGGGATATACCATACAGATAACCACCGATAAAACCTGTGACTTCTCCTGGAATAGGAGCGGCAATAACCTGAATTGCCTGCAAGACTATAAACCCGAATAAAGAGAGGGGGCCTAACGAGTTGAGAAACTCGGTCACCCTCTCTTTATTCAGAAAAAACGAAACCGCCCCTGTCTGATAGAGGATTATCGTTGAACCTGCAATAACTACCAGCAGAATTAGCAGCCTGAGCCATATCCTGTTCTTAATTTCTACTATTGCGCATCTCCTTGTGATCTATAAATCGGTTATTCGGTTAATAGGTAAAACGGTGAAGCGGTTAACCGCTTCACCGTTTATTGAGAAATGGTTTTATCAGTCAGCTTTCCCCTTTTTATCGAGAAATGGTTTTATCAAGTCTATAGGCACAGGGAATATTATTGTCGAGTTTTTCTCTGTTGCAATCTCTGCAAGTGTCTGGAGAAATCTGAGTTGTAATGCTCCGGTTTCAGTTGCAATAATCTTTGCAGCATCTGCAAGCTTCTGGGACGCCTGAAATTCTCCCTCTGCGTGTATGACCTTTGCCCTTCTTTCACGCTCAGCCTCTGCCTGTTTTGCTATAGCCCTTTGCATCTCTACAGGTAGGTCCACATTCTTCACTTCAACTGCAGTAACCTTTACCCCCCAAGGCTCAGTCTGCTGGTCTATCACCTTCTGAAGCTCTGCATTTATTTCCTCTCTTTTTGCCAAGAGGTCATCGAGCTGGCTCTGACCGAGAATGCTTCTCAGCGTCGTCTGGGACATCTGTGAGGTTGCGTAATAAAAGTCCTCCACAGCCGTTATAGCCTTTATAGGGTCCATGACCCTGAAGTATACAACAGCATTCACCTTGACCGAGATGTTGTCCCTCGTGATTACATCCTGAGGCGGGACATCAAAGGCAACTGTCCTGAGACTCACCCTCACAAGCTTGTCAATTACAGGAATTATAATAACAAGTCCCGGCCCTTTAACAGGTATGATTCTCCCAAGCCTGAAGACAACGCCCCTTTCGTATTCCCTCAATATCTTAATTGCGCTTGAGAAGAAATAGATTACTAAAAACATTACAATCAAAAATCCCATAAACTGCGGCGGTATTCCTGTCATTTTGCCCTCCTTTTTTTATAGGAGAATAGGTCCAATAAGACTTATAAGACCTATTCTCCCCTTGTCATTTTTTTAACTTTCACCTTCAACCCTGATACTGCTTCAACAACTATTTTTTCACCCTTTGATATCGTCTCATCAGAATATGCAGACCATATCTCTCCGTGCAATAAAACTATGCCGCTGTCCTTCGTTATATCTGCATTTGCAATTCCCCCCATCCCGACAAGCCCCTCAGAACCTGTCACAGGTTTCCTTTTGTAGGCCCTGTATGCAAGGCCTACAACTACAGTAAAGAACAGAGCCGTTACAATTACGGCAGGAAGAATCAGAAACAGCGACAGCTTCATAAATGGCCCCGGTGATTCAAACAGCATTAACGAGCCGAGCAGCATTGCAATTACGCCGCCTATGGTTAAAACGCCATGCGAAATTATCTTTATCTCAAGTATAAAAAGTATTATTGCAAGAATAATCAGGAGAAGGCCCGCATAGTTCACAGGCAATGTCTGGAATGCATAGAATGCAAGTATAAGGCATATTCCTCCCATTACGCCCGGGAATATAGAACCGGGATTTGTCAGCTCAAAAAATAATCCGTAAAACCCGAGAAGCATGAGCATATAGGCGACATTCGGGTCTGTAATAACATTGAGAATCTTATGTCTCAGGCTCATTTCTTCCCTGACAACATTTACATGTGCAATCTTTAAAATCCTTTCTCCCGCAACTGTCTTTACCTTTTTCCCGTCTACGGTTGAAAGAAGAATATTAAGGTCATCGCTCACAAAGTCTATAATCTTTTCCTTTAATGCCTCTGCTTCCGTAGCAGACACGCTTTTCCTCACAGCATCCTCAGCCCACTTTGAGTTTCTGCCTGTTCTTTCTGCGAGTGATTTTATATAAGCGGCAGCGTCATTCGTGACTTTTTCCGACATTACCTTATCCATCTTCTCCCCTACTCCGACAGGATGCGCGGAACCGATGTTTGTGCCCGGAGACATGGCTGCTACATGCGCCGCAAGGGTTATAAAAACGCCTGCCGACGCTGCCCTTGCTCCGCTTGGCGAGACATAGACAATCACGGGGACTTCGCTTCCGATTATATCCTTGACTATATCCCTCATTGATGTATCGAGGCCGCCCGGAGTATCAAGCTCTATGACAACAGCTTCAGCTTTTTGTTCGTTAGCCCTCTTAATGCTCTTGCCAATATATTCAGCAGATGCCGGATTTATAATGCCGTTGACTGTAAGGACCAGCACATCCTTTTTTTGCTCCTGAGAAAAAAGCGGTGCTGAGAGGAAAAAAGACAGGAAAGTTAAAAAGGCCAATGTTCTCTTTAACATAAAAGAATTATACCACAAAGCAATAAAGCACTGTATAATATTGCCGTGAAATTCATAACAGAATACAAAATCAACGGCAAAAAACTGAGTCTTGTTCAGGGTGATATAACTGAAAGAGATATGGATGCCATAGTTAATGCAGCTAACTCTCATCTCCGGCATGGAGGCGGAGTTGCAGGAGCGATTGTCAGAAAAGGCGGGCAGATTATTCAGGATGAAAGCGACAGCATTGGTTATACCCCTGTCGGAACAGCGGTCATCACAGGCGCAGGCAAGCTTACTGCGAGATTTGTCATTCACACAGTAGGCCCAAAAATGGGGGAAGGCGATGAGGACAACAAGTTAAGGAATGCTGTTTTAAACACATTAGGGCTTGCATCAGAAAAAGGATTAAAAAGCATTTCTATGCCTGCGATAAGCTCAGGAATTTTCGGATTTCCAAAAGACAGGTGCGCAAAGATTCTTGTTAATGAATCCGCAGATTATCTCAGGAAAAACCCTCAATCCTCGCTTGAAATCATTGAGTTCTGCGTGTATGACGATAACACAATGGAGCATTTCAAAAGGGAATTTGAGAGGCTTAAATAATTCCCGTATATTCTTGCAGTTTCTTTTTCCCAATCCTCATCGGAAAATAAAAAGCAGAGGCATTCATCAGCAGTATGAGAATAAAACTTGCCGCAATCTGTATCTTTCCTGAAAAATCTAACCCACCGACTGCCCCTGCCCTGAAATTATATACATAAAAAATCCACGCCTCAAGGGATAATGTGGCGATAACAACACTGAATGCAGTGAGCATGAAAGCCATGCCTCCAAGGCTCATGGATACCGAAGCAATGTTTTCATATTTGAACTTTGGATACATTGCGCCAAATCCCGTTCCGAGTCCGCTTACAGAAATGCAAAGCATAACGACCGTCCCAAGCGACAGATACATGAGAATCCCTCCGACATTCATAGCAAGATTTGTGAGAAATACAAGGATAAGCATAAGCGCTGTCACAGGGATAAACCCATAAAAAAACTTTGACCATAGAAACTTTCTTATATCAACAGGAGAAGTCCTTATAATCCAGAATGCCTGGCCCTCAAGGCTCACGGATGCATAGATAAACCGCGCTGAAACAGCAGACAGCACAAGCCCTGATAAGACCAGATTAACAAGAACCATTATCTCCTTTATGAAAGGAAATCCGGAAAGTGCCTTTATAGGAATTGACTTGAAATTATAAACGTAAATCATTATGAGCACGCCTATTATGAACATCTGAGACCACTGGCCTGTGTCTCTGAAGAACGTTTTTATGTCCTTGTAAAACATTGCGGTATTCATTTCAGGGTAATATCTTCCTAAAATTCCCCTACCGACTCTTTCGCCTGACGGCTGAATCCTCTCTGTATTCACCCTGTAAAACCTTAATCCTGCAATTTCGGACAGAAGAAGAAAAAACAAGGCATTGCTCAGAAGAATTATCGGATAAAAAATACTAAAACTGCTTTTTTTCAGCACTGGGAAAATCGCCTCTGTGATCCAGTAGCTTGGAAGAATCGGGGATTCTGTTTTGAATGACATTATGGAATTTATGAAACCCTCAGGTGCGCTTATATCTTGCGGGATAAGCGCTTTTACTAAAAAATAAAGCATGAGAAAAAGCATTATGCCTATCCCAAGAAGCACATTCCTTGTCCTCTTTGCAGGAAAAATCCTTGTAAGTATATGCGCAATTGTGATGCCAATGCCTGCTGTTATTAAGCTGAATAGAAGAAAACATCCAAGAATCAAAAGATAATAGCCTGCCGCCGCGCCGTAGCTGATACCGTACGCAATAAATACCGGCGGCATGAATGAAAGCGCCATCCATGACGAATTCATGAAAGCCTCAAATGTCTTCAATCTCAATATATCCCTGATTTCAACGGGCTTTGAAAGGAGAAGCGGAATATCTTTTGATAGATAGAAAGAAGCAATTGCGGTGACTATGCTGCTCATGATAAGAAAACCAAGCAGGCTGAAAAATGTCATTGAGAAGAGTTTCCTTGCGAGTATCTCTCCGAAAAACTCGATTCCTCTGACATATGACAGGACTTTGTAAATCCCTATATAAAAAAGAACCCAGAAACCGACGCCGATTGCAATAAAAGGAAGCCTCCTGAGCACAATTCCGGCGTTGACAGAATTCTTAAACGAGAGAATTTTAGGTTTTAGAAGAAGCGCTAACATAGTCTCAATTTAACAAAAATTATTTTCCTGCCCTCCCATTTTTAAAAAAAGTCCCTCTAATCCGCCTTCCATCCCCTTTATTTCCTCTTTTGTTTTTATTGAGATTATAGAGCCTTTGTTAATGAACCCTACCCTGTGGCATAGCTCCTCGGCAATATGAAGACTGTGGGTTGCAAGGAATATCGTAACGCCTTTTGAGCTTAAATCCTCCATAACGCCTTTGAGCATCCTTACGCCGAACGGGTCCAGCCCCATAAAGGGCTCATCTATGAGAAGCGCTTCAGGCCTATAAATAAGAGCAGATGCAAAGAGCAGCCTCTGCCTCATGCCCTGCGAAAAACTCTCTATAAGCTCATCCTCAATATCCTTAATCCCGAATAACTCAAGCATTTCATCTATTCTTGACAATGCCTCGTTCCGTGGAATGCTGTATATTGATGATATGAATATAAGAAATTCCCTCGCAGTAAGTTTTTCATAAAGGAATGCCTTGTCAGGCACATAGCCAAGTATTGCTTTTGCCTTTATTGATTCATTAACAATGTCGTATTTCCCTATGAGTATCTTCCCCTCATCAGGTGTGAGGAGGCCTGTCATCATCCTTATTGTCGTAGTCTTTCCTGCTCCGTTCGGGCCGACAATGCCAAAAATCTCACCGGCGCTTACAGTCAGGGAAATATTCTTAACAGCATGTGTGGCGTTAAAAGATTTGGAAATGTTATCAAGGGTTATCATGGCTTTCCTCTTATCTCCCTTATCCTTTGAACAACAGGAGGATGGGAATAGTAAAAGCTTGCATATAAGGGATGGGGATAAAGATTTGAGAGATTGTCTTTTGAGAGTTTTATCAACGATGTTGCCATTGCCTCACGGTTCTCTGTCATCTCAGCAGCAAACCTGTCAGCTTCCCTCTCATGCCTTCTTGAAAAATAGCTGAATATGGGCGTCAGCGGAAAAGACACTATTCCTCCGACAAAACCCAGTATGAGAAGGTTTGCAAAAACCGTGTCATTCTGAATATTGAAAATCCTTATAAGAATTCCTGATTTTATCATCATGAACGAAATATAAATGCCTATCAGGGACATTGCCTCTATAACAATAATCATTTTAAGGACGTGCTTTTTCTTCCAGTGCCCTGCCTCATGCGCAAGAACAGAGAGAATCTCGCTCCTTTCCATCTTCTGTAAAAGCGTGTCATAAAGCACAATCCTTTTTACCTTTCCTATCCCTGTAAAATAGGCATTTGTATGCGAGCTTCTCTTCGACGCATCAATCTTGAATACCCTGCTTATCTTTATCCCTGCCTTTTTCATTAAGTCCCTTATTGAGCCTTCAATCTCCTCATCTTTTATCGGCGTAAATTTATTGAACAGCGGTTCAATTATATAAGGGGAGATATACATCATGAAGATGCTGAATAAGAGGAAAAAGAGCCAGACAAATAGCCACCAAAAATCCGGGCTTGCCTTCATCAGATACAAAGCGGCGGCTGCCATGATGCCGGTAAATATTGTGGAGAGTATTATTGATTTTATGAAATCGGTTATCCAGAGTTTCCACGTCATTGTGTTAAAGCCGTACTTGTTTTCAATCCTGAATGTGCTGTAAAGGTCAAAGGGAATTGAGATAATCGTATTTGCATAGCTCAGAACAAGGAAGAACACAATGCCTGAAAGAATAAACGGCATATTGAAAGACGCAATCCATGAGTTATACATATTCAGCAATCCGCCGAAGAAAAATGCGAGAACGAGGATATTACCAAAGATGGACTCTATAAACCCGAATTTGCTGTGTTCTACGGTATAATCTCTCGTCTTCTTCAGCAAATCAGAATCTATATAATCTTTAAACTCCTCGGGAACAACATCGCCGTATTTTCTCAGATGGCGCAGATTGAGAGATTTAAGCCAATAGCCGAAGAGGGCAATAAGAATATAGCTTATCAGCAGAATAATTTGATAACCCTTCATAATAGTTTTTATCTTACGATATTTATAGGAATTTTTGTTGACACACCCTTCAAATTTACCTAAAATTATCACAGAAAGACACATGTGACATAAAAAATAATGTTATGCTGAAAAAATAGCAATGCTACACACTTTTTTGCCTTGAACGATACTTGCTCACTTGCAGGCTTCATGTGAAAATTACTATCTATCCAGCCCGTCAATCTTTATCTTGCCAAGCACAGTAAGCATGTAGTGTCTTCAAGATAAAGAAAAAAGGTATAGTAGGAAAGAGAGCAGGCAGGAGAAGTTAAGCCTAATTAGACAAAGCAACCCGACATTGATAGATTTATATAACGATATTGCTGAAAGATTCCGGACAGGCAGGAATGACAGCAAAATGACACTAAAATAGCTATGGCAATTGCTTACATCAGCATAGGTTCAAATCTCGGAAACAGGGAAGAGAACTGCAAACAGGCTCTCAGGCTTCTTCAAGCAAACAGTGTCCTTATAAAAAAACAGTCCTCCATGTATGAGACCGAGCCGTGGGGCATTAAAGACCAGCCGAAGTTTATCAATATGGCAGTTGAGGCAGAGACTGATAAAGAGCATGAGGAACTTCTCAGGATTCTAAAAGAGATAGAAAAAGAGATTGGACGGACAGAGACAGTCAAATGGGGCCCGCGTGTTATTGACCTTGATATTCTTTTTTACGATGATTTAATCCTTAAAATACCCGGCCTTGAAATCCCCCACCCTCTTTTGCACGAAAGAGATTTTGTCCTGAAACCACTCTGTAAAATTGCTCCGTATAAAAAACATCCGGTTACAGGGAAGACAGTAAAGGAGATGCTTGAAAACCTTAAAGCATAATTTTCTTGACTCATCCCTCCGAATTCCACTAAAATCATCACAAAATATGCGTATAGATATAAAAAATAATGTTAGGCGAAAGGAGAATACTTAAAATGAGAGGACAGCGAATTATATTGATTTTATTTTTTGTTGCTATTTTGGCACTAATCGGCGGATGTGCCACAATGGGGGATGTAGTGCGTGTTAAAGACGAAGGCACAGCAAAGGTTTATCCTGTGACATCTGAACAGGCATGGGAGATTGCCAAAACAGTTTTTAGATGGGAAGGAGCAGATGCCATAGAGGAGCATAAATCAGAAGGTTATATGTTAACAAGCAGTGGGATGAACATGGTCTCATGGGGTGCTGTCATGGGGGCATGGATACTCCCTGTTGATAAGGACAATACAAAAGTTATCGTTGTTACGAAACGCAGGATTTCCATAAATATAGCAACAACATTAACAGAAACTACTTTCCACAATCGGTTTGCACAGGCTGTAGAAATTGTAAAAAATGGTGGAAAGATTAGTGATATTGCACCTAAATAATGTATAAGATTATATCGCCCAACAAGTCACTCCAGTGTACAGGATAAAACCGCGCTGCTGAATTTTGGTATTTACGAAAGGAGGACTACAATGAAGATATTGCGCTTTGGTTTATTATTTCTGCTGTTTGCCTGTATCACCCTTAGTGCTGAGGCACAAACAAATTCATACCGCCATCCGGCAACCGGACTGATATTCCCTGACAGCGTGGAAGGCATTATCAGGGGCAATGTGAAAGATTTTGAGGGGACGAATCCCGGACTGGGCGTAAGCGTAGCGTATGACAGGCCGGGTATTACGGTAACAGTATACGTCTACAATTTACGACTTAGGTCAATTCCCGCTGACCTGTCATCCCCTATCTTTAAAAACCACTTTGCCCAAGTCTTGCAAGACATTTATGAAATGGAAAAACGCGGATATTACAAGTTTGTAAAAAAGACTGCGGAGGGAATTATTTTCCTTAGAGCAGACAAAACAGGGCCACAGGCCTTATCCGCATCTTTCAGCTATGTCCAGAATGGAGTAGAACGCTTGTCAAAGGTCTATCTACTGGGACACAAACAGCATTTTGTGAAGATACGGTTCACCTATGACAAAGCAGTGCAGGCGCAGACTGAAGAAAAACTGACTGCATTTCTTAATGCGATGGCTAATATGATTGAGGGGAACTTGTAGCTACGCCTTTTTTACAAAATCTCCGTAACCCTTCAGTACCTTCAAGCCAAGTTCCTGACTCTTTTCAGGATGGAACTGCATTGCAAAAATATTATCCTTCCAGACCATTGAGGTAAAGTTTATTCCGTAGTCTGTCGTAGCTGCGATTATGCCTTCATCTTCCGGCGCAACATAGAAGGAGTGCACAAAATAAAAATATGACTCGGCCCCTATTCCGTTAAATATCGGAGGTTTATTTTTGATGTTCAGCGTATTCCATCCCATGTGAGGGACTTTTAATTCCATTTTTGGAAACCTCACAACCTTGCCCTTAAACACATTAAGTCCTTTGCATACTCCGAATTCCTCTGACTCTGTAAATAAAACCTGAAGTCCAAGACATATTCCGAGATACGGCTTGCCTTTCTGAATTGATTTTATAATCGCTTCAGTCAGTTTCATGTCAGTCAGGTTTTTTATGCAGTCAATAAATGCTCCGACGCCCGGAAGCACTACGGCATCGGCATTATCAATTGAAGCAGCATCGGTGACAATGCGCGCATCCACGCCGACTTTGAGGAAGCCTTTTTCAACGCTCCTTAAATTTCCCATTCCATAATCAACAATTGCAATCATGAATTTAGTATAATTCAGCTTATGAATTTACTTCAACAAAAAATAATCAGGAGAATAAAATCCGAAGGCCCTGTTACATTCAAAACCTTTATGGAGATGGCTCTCTACGAACCTGAACTCGGCTATTACACCTCTCAAAAAACAAGGATTGGAAGAAGCGGCGATTTTTACACAAGCTCTCATCTCCACCCGGCATTCGGCATGATGCTCGGAAAACAGATAGAAGAAATGTGGGAGATAATGAACAAACCTTCTGCCTTTCAGATTGTTGAAATGGGCTCAGGCGCGGGCTATCTCTGCAAGGACATTCTTGATTACCTTAAAAATCGTGAACTATTTAATTCTTTGAATTACACAATTGTTGAACTCAACCCTGCTATGAAAACCAGCCAGCAGAATTTATTGACAGACTTTTCAGACAAGATACGCTGGGTATCATCCATCAGAGAGCTTAATAACATCAAAGGCTGCTTTCTCTCAAACGAGCTTCTTGACGCCTTCCCTGTGCACATTATAGAGATGAACGATGAAATCGAAGAGATATTCGTTTCCACAGACAATGAAAAACTAATTGAAATCAAAGGAGCGCCAAGCACAAATGGAATAGCGGATTACCTTAAAGAATTTTCCATAGGACTTGAGAAAGGACACAGGTCAGAGATAAATCTTGAAATCAAAAACTGGCTCGGCGAAATAAACCGCGTTTTAACAGAGGGATTTATATTAACGATTGACTATGGCTATTCTTCCGAAGACTATTACAGTGAAGACAGAAACAGAGGGACACTTCTTTGCTATCATGAGCATCAAGTGACAGAAGACCCTTATCAAAATACAGGAGAGCAGGATATCACAGCTCATGTCAATTTTTCATCTGTCAAAAAATGGGGTGATGAACTCGGCATAAATACAATAGGCTTCTGCCCTCAGGGGGCCTTTCTCGTGTCGCTCGGCATTGATGAGGTTATCGCTGAAATCCATAAAATCCATAAAAATTCTGATTACCCGTTTGAAGTCGCCAGAATCAAAAAATTAATTCTTCCGGGCACCATGGGAGAAACACACAAGGCCATAATACAGCACAAGGGCGGCGGGAAGCCTGCATTAAGAGGATTCACTATAAAAAACCGGCTCATTTCCCTTCGATTGCCTTGAGTATTCCATTGAGCAAGGCTGCAGGTGTTGGAGGGCAGCCGTATATATAGGCATCAACAGGAATAACTTTATCAATGCCGCCGAGCGAAGCATAGGTCTCGCCGAAGATGCCGCCGTTACAGCCGCAGTCTCCGACAGCAACCACAAGTTTCGGAGTTGGAGTCGCATCGTAAGTTCTTCTAAGCGCAATCTCCATGTTTCTTGATACAGGCCCTGTGACAAAGAGCATGTCTGCAAATCTCGGAGACGCGGTGAAATGTATACCGTAACGCTCGCAGTTATATATGGAATTGTTCAGTGCATGTATCTCAAGCTCGCACCCGTTGCATGAGCCCGCATCCACATGCCTTATAGCAAGGCTCCCGCGAAAAAGCTTTTTAACGGCTTCTTCAAGCCTGTCACCGGCTACTTTGATATTAGCTTCCTCCTGCCCCAAAACATCTTCGGTGACAATGCCTGTGCTGAATATCTGGCGAAGGATTCTTATCATAGGTCATGCCCCGAATATGACTGATTAAAGCTTTTATTGCAGAGTGGAAAGTCAGGGACTATATTGCCGGGAATAGCCTGCTCAAGCCCCAGCCAGTTGACACTGGAAGGGTCTCTGACCATACAGCGGTTTATCTCTCCGGCCGGCCCTGATTGAAGCCAATAGATAATCTCGCCTCTCCATCCCTCAACCGCTGCAAATCCCGCCTTTTCAGATGAAGGGGGCTCTATTGTTCCGTTGATATTTCCGTCAGGCATGTTGTCAAGAAGCCAGCGTATAACTCTGATAGACTCACGCACCTCATGAACGCGAACCCATGTTCTGGCATGCACGTCTCCCGTAACGAGAACCGGCACATCCAACTCAATGCGGTCATACTGATCATAGGGAGGAAAAGGGTTGAATATGCGGCAGTCAAGGTTCATGCCGCTCGCCCGCGCAACTATTCCCACAGCGCAGAGTTCTCTTGCCTTCTCAGGCAAAAGCACTCCGGTGTCCCTCACCCTGTCTTCAAGGGAAGGATTTTCATCATAGATTGTGACAAGTTTTTCAAATTCTTTCTCAAGCCATTTTAATTCACTTAATATCTTTTCTTTGCCTTTTAAATCAATGTCAACAGCAACACCGCCCGGGATAATTCTGTCCATTATAAACCTGTGGCTGAAAAGTTCGCTGTTAGTGCGGAGAATCCCTTCTTTTAACCGCATCATTTGATAGAGCATAAAGGCGAATGCAGCGTCATTGCAGATAGCCCCTATATCTCCCAGATGGTTTGCAATGCGCTCACGCTCGAGAAAAAGCGCCCTAAGCCAGAATGCCCTTTCCGAAGGAACAAAGCCGGTCATGGACTCTAAGGCCATGCAGTATGCAAGGCTGTGGGCAACAGTGGTGTCTCCCGACACTCTTCCCGCAAGCCTGAAGCCGTCCACCCATCTCATGGACTCAAACCGTTTCTCTATGCCCTTATGCACATAACCAAGCCGTTCTTCAAGGTTGATAATCTGTTCGCCAATTGCCTGAAAACGAAAATGCCCCGGCTCAATAATGCCTGCATGAACCGGACCAACGGGTATTTCATAAACCCCTTCTCCTTCCGCCCGTGACCATCTGTATTCGCCTTCCACCCTCGGCATGGGTTTTGAAGCATCAAAGGACTTTCTCAAAGGGTATGCGTCCTGAGGCCAGTCCTCAAACTTTATCCAGGGCCGCAAATCAGGATGTCCTTCAGGAACAACACCCATGAGGCTGTTCATCTGACGTTCAAACCTGTATGCAGGCAGATACTTTTTTGTGAGAGTTGGAAATGCCGGATCATCCATTGTTGTTACGGTCTTGACAATCAGGTATTCCGAGCCCCACCTGTAACAGGCGAATATGCCGAACCACGGCGTCTCTTCCGTAGCCCATTCAGCGGCAAGCAGCGCGTATGACTTTTTCATGGCTTTTGCAGCCTCTGTGAACTTCGTCTTCGGCACAGTGCAAAATACCACAGACACGGGATATTGATAATTTTCCCTGAACTTTACATCCTCTCCAAGTGCTGAGATTATGGCGTCCTTTAATAAACTCATTTCAGTATCTGCACCGCCTTATGAAACCATTGATTGAGAAAAACCGGCATATACAGCCCTACTGCCAGAACAATAGCCATATGCAGAAGCACAGGCAGATGCGCCACTTTCATGGATTTCTGATATGAAGGAATCTCCCCCGCAACCATCGGCTGCACTTTTTTGAATACGGCGGCAAATGCAATAGCAAGCCCCAGAAGAAGAAACGGAGTCATAAGGGGCGCATCTTTTATGGTAGCGGTCAGGATAAGGAATTCGCTCGTGAATATCCCGAAAGGAGGCATGCCGACAATAGCCATGGCCCCGAACATCATCCCCCAGCCGACAAGCGGATTGCCCCTGATAAGCCCCTTTATTTTATCCATATCCTGAGTCCGGTGCATCTGTGATGCATGGCCGACTGTAAAGAATATGGAAGACTTTGCAAGGCTGTGAACAAGCATATGCAGAAGCGCGCCGTATGTAGCGATAGGGCCGCCCAAGCCGAAAGCAAAGGTGGCTATGCCCATATGTTCTATGGAGGAATAAGAGAACATCCGTTTTATATCCTTTTGCCTGAGCAATGAGAAGGCTGCCACAAGTATGGAAATTATCCCGAAGCCCATCATAATATTGCCTGCATAATGTGTATGAGTTGAGCCGTCCACAATAGCCTTGCATCTTACAAGGGCATATAGTGCAACATTCAGCAGCAGGCCTGAAAGCACGGCAGAGATTGGAGTCGGCCCTTCGCTGTGCGCGTCAGGAAGCCAATTGTGAAGCGGAACAAGCCCTACCTTGGTCCCGTATCCGACCATCAGAAAGACAAAGGCAAGAGATAATATTGTAGGCTCCAGCTTGCCGCTTGACTGGATAAGATTTGTCCAGAGGAGCGCCTCCCCTCCTTCTCCGAGCACCTTTTCAGCGGCGAAATATAAAAGAACAGTTCCAAAAAGCGCCTGAGCTATGCCAACGCCGCAGAGGATAAAATATTTCCATGCAGCCTCAATAGCTGTCGGCGTCCGGTACAGCGATACAAGCAAGACAGTTGATAATGTGGCAAGTTCCATAGCTATCCATAACACGCCTACATTATTGGTGAGAAGGCATAGGAGCATTGCGAATATAAAGAGCTGGAACATGGCATGGTAAAAACGCATTCCCCAGTGCCCGACCCTTCCGTGCTCGCGTTCACGCCTCATATAGCGCCTGCTGAATATGGCTGTCGTCATCGAGACAAAAGATGTAAGCACGGCAAGATAGACATTAAACGCGTCAACAAAGAAAAACTTATTCCCTGCAAGCATGGGGCCATTGTTATAGACATCCAGCGCAAGGGCAATACCGGCAAGGAAGGTCGCGGCAGAACCGGTGATGTTTATCTCAGGGGCATATTTTCTATCTCCCACAAAAGCAAGAACAACAGCGGCAAAAAGCGGAACCACCAAAAGAATAAGCAGCGGCATATCACTCCCCTTCCTTCAGCCTGGCCATCTGTTCCACATCAAGGCTGTCAAAGGTGGTATTTATATGGAAGAAGAATATGCCGAATATGAACGCTGCAATCAATACGTCAATTGCCACGCCCAGTTCAACCACAAGGGGCATGCCGTAGGTTGCGCTCGTTGCGGCAAAGAACAGGCCGTTTTCCATTGCAAGGAAACCGATTATCTGCGTGACTGCGTGCCTCCTTGTAATCATCATCAAAAGCCCTATCATAACCGTTGCAAGGGCAATGGCAAGTATGGAGCGCGTAACTAACGTTGACATCTCACGCACCGGAGCAGTCAGGCTGTATGAGAATATTACAAGGGCAATGCCAATGAGCATTGTAAGTGGGACATTTACCACTGTCTCTATCTCCTTGCGAATCTTCAGCTTATGGATAAGCGCATTCAGGATGTAGGGAAGCAGTATCACTTTCAGTGCGAGGGTTAATACCGATGATATGTAAAGGTGGTGCCTGCCTGCCGCATAGCCGACAATAGCTGTGCTGACCGAAAGGAAAAGCCCCTGCCATGCAAATAAATGAATGAGCCCGTAAATTCTTCTCTGAACGAGCATGCCGAAGGCAGTCAGAAGAACCATGGCCGCAAGAAAATTTATTATCTGCGCTGTTGTCTGAATATCCATATCACTCCAATATAAAATGAGCCAGCATTCCAAGAGTTGCCAGCAGGAAGGCGGCGCCTAAAAATTCCGTCACGCGGAAAAGCCTCATCTTTGCAAGCCCGGTCTCAATGAGCACCAGCACAACTCCTGCAAAAGTGAATTTTATTATCAGATAAATCAATGCAAGAGGTATTGCCGCCATATTCCCGGCTCCGGCAATCCCCCATGGGAAAAAAGCAGCAGCGCCCAATGACATAAAAAGAAAAAGCTTCATCATGCCCGCCCATTCAATAAGGGCAAGATGCCTTCCTGAATATTCGAGTATCATTGCCTCATGAATCATTGTAAGTTCAAGATGTGTTTCAGGGTTGTCAACAGGAATCCTCCCCGTCTCTGCAATTGCGATCATAACAAAAGCAAGAAAGGCAAAGGCAAGGGACGGCCTCAGCGCCATATGAATATCGCTTTGCGAGATAGTCTGTGCAATGTGCGAAAGGGATGTGGACTTGCTCGCCAGCGACATTGTAAATACAGCCATGAGCATTGCAGGCTCTGCAAGCGAGGCAATCGTCATCTCACGGCTTGAGCCCATGCCGCCGAATGCGGTGCCGATGTCCATTCCGGCCAGCGCGGTAAAAAAACGGGCAATGGCAAAAAGCGCAACAAGCGCAATAACATCCGCCGTGGCGGAAAGGGGCAGGTCAACCGACAGTATCGGGATAATCCCTCCTGCAAGAAGGGTTGCCCCGAAAACGATATACGGAGTAAAACGGAATATCCACGAGGCATTTTCCGCCAGCACCACATCCTTTGAAAAAAGCTTTGCGATATCCCTGTAGGGTTGCAGCAGGCTTGGTGAAGTCCTTCCCTGCGACCAGCACTTCACCATCTTTACCCATCCGGCAAAAAGCGGCGCCGCTGCAAGAAGCAGCAAAAGCTGCATTATCTCCATAAGCAAAGGCAAAAATTTCATATCACAAACACCAGAAGCAGAATGATAGTTATAAACGAATAAATAAGATATGTCTGAATCCTGCCTTGCTGCAGCATCCCGACCTTGCGTGATAACCAGAAACTCGCCTCGGCAATTGGTTTGTAAAGCCATCCCCAGGCGCGGTCACGCACCTTGAGATAGTAATTGAGCCTCTTCGGGAATGCGCTGTGGGCGGACTGCTGAGCCAAATCTACCTGTTCTTTTATATTGAAAAGATAGCCGAATATTCTCCTTATAGGCATGGAAAAAGATGTGGCATTATACTGCATTCTCTCAGTTAACTTTTCAAATCCGCAGTCCCAGACATGGCCCCTGCGGATAGCTCCGGGTTTCACATGGAGCATGATGTACGCCGCAGCTACAACTGCGAGAATTCCCAAAAACACAATAATTCCGGAATATGAGGCGCGTTCAGGAGCCACAGGTGTAAGCCAAAGCCAGCCATATGTTCCGGCTGATGCGCTTATCGTAGAGCCCACTAACTGCACAGGTATCGTATCCATCCATCCGATAAACAGAGTCGGCAGGATTCCGAGGAGCAAACAGGTGGCGGCAGCCATCATCATCCCAATCCTCATAGGCCAGTTTACCTCCTGAATTGTGGGTTTATGGTGTCCGCGCCAGCGGCCTAAAAATGTTACTCCAAAAGCCTTTACAAAGCATGCCGCAGCAAGCGCGCCTGTAAGGGCAAGAATAGCCGCCCCTATCGGCATAAGCAGTTTCAATATAGGCGCGGGAAGAGACGGAGAGAGAAGAAATGCCTGAAAGGTAAGCCACTCGGATACAAACCCGTTGAATGGCGGCAAAGCTGATATTGACACGCACCCGATGAGAAAGAGTGCGGCAGTCCACGGCATTTTATGAATAAGCCCGCCCATCTCTTCCATATTGCGCTCATGCGTAGCATGAAGCACAGCCCCCGCTCCCATAAAGAGAAGTCCCTTGAACATTGCGTGGTTCATAGTGTGATACACTCCTGCTGTAAGCGCAAGCGCAGCAATAAGCGGCATCTGAAATGACATAAATACCATGGAAAGCCCTATGCCTATGAGTATGATCCCGATGTTCTCCACAGAGTGGTAGGCAAGAAGCCTTTTTAAATCATGCTGCATAAGCGCATAAAGAACGCCCATGACAGCAGAGACCAAACCAAACACCAGCACAACAGCTCCCCACCACCACGGAAACACCTTAATGATGTCGAGAGTTACACGGATAATGCCGTATATGGCGGTTTTCAGCATAACACCGCTCATGAGGGCAGATATATTAGAAGGCGCTACAGGATGGGCTTCCGGCAGCCATACATGCAAAGGAACTATACCCGCCTTTGCAGCGAAACCGAAAAATGAGAGAAAAAAAGCAGCCGTAGCCCATTCCACCGGAAACTGTGATGCGCGCATAGCGTCAAAGGTGTATCCGCTGAAGTCCTTGAAATCCGTGGCAAGCCCTGCCATCACACCGAATGACAGCAGAATAGCCACAGCGCCGATGTGCGCAATGACAAGATAAAGGAAAGCGGCCCGTTTGTTTTCCGCCTTTTCATCCTCATACATTACAAGGAAATATGAAGCGGCAGCCATAAATTCCCATGATATAAGAAAGAACAATGCATCATCGGCAAGCACCACCATTAACATGCCCGCTATAAAAAAAGAATAGAAAATAACAAGCCGCATCACAGGCCTCTGTCCTATAAAACCCCTGACATAACCGATAGAATAAACCGACACATAGAATGCCAGAAGCCCAATAGTCGTGAGAAAAAAACCTGAAAGGGGATCAAGCCTCAGATGAAACGGAAGGTCAGGCAGTCCGAGAACAAGAATGGCCTTTTCTGTGGTCCCGTTTTCCACCGTCCATATCCCTGCTGCAACCGCAAGCAAAGAAGCTGCCGCTGCAAGGGAAAAGCAGATATGGACCATAGCTCTCTCGTTTTTTCTGAATAATGGAGCAAGAAGAACCTGCAGCAAAAATAACAGAACAGATAAAGACGCAAGATCAAGAGGGCTGAAAATCACTTTCTCCCTCCTAACATCTCAGCCTCTTTTCCGGAAATTAAAGAATAGAATTCAGAAGGCAAGGTAAACTGTCTTTTCTGATACATTTAAAAGCTCTGCCATATCTTTAACGCTTAGTTTTATTTTTGTTTATCATGTCCTGGATTAGATAAACGTAAAATTATATTAAAAATAAAGCGCTTCCTTTGTCAAGGAAACAGCAAAAAAGCTCCATCCTGAAGATAACTGCAAAAATATCGCAAAACTTTTTTAACCCGGCATTTATTGTGTGCGATGGGATAAAATAGGCAATGCAAAAGATTCATCTGAAAAGGACCAAAAGAATTAATGACGGACATCTGTGGGTCTTTTCTAATGAGTTGCATGAAAATCCAAAAAAGTATGCTCCCGGCTCCATTGTTGACCTTTACGACATGAAGGACGCCTTTATCGGCATCGGATACATCAACCCGCAGAGCCTCATCTCTGTCAGGATACTCACAAGAGACCCCGATAATATCGGGGTTGATAAGGAATTCTTCAGGAGGCAGATAAAAGATGCGCTCATGTTGAGGGAAAAACTCTTAGGAGCAAGAGACGCCATGCGCTTGATTTACAGTGAAGGAGATTTTCTTCCCGGACTCATAGCAGATAAGTATAAAAACTGCCTCGTCCTTCAGTTTCTTACAGCAGGGATGGAAGCCATGAAAGAAACAATCATAAATCTGTTTGATGAGATGTTAATGCCTGATGTAATCATACTCAGAAACGACGGGCGTTCACGAACGCTTGAAGGGCTTGCGCTTAATAAAGAGATTGTAAAAGGTAATCTGGACATCCTGCCTATGATAAACGAGGACGGGCTTCTCTTTGAAATCAATCCGTACGAAGGACAAAAAACAGGATTCTTTCTTGACCAGAGGGAAAACAGGCTTGCCCTGAAAAATCTTATCAAAGGCGGCAAGGGGCTTGACCTTTTCTGCTACACAGGCGCATGGTCCATTCATCTTGCGTCAGCAGGAGCAGAGGCCACGGGAATTGATGAATCGGAAAAAGCAGTTGCACAAGCCCTGAAAAATGCTGAAATAAATAACCTGCAGGACAAAGCAAAATTCATAAAGGATGATGTCTTTGCATTTTTGAAAAATGAATCTCTGAAAAATGAACAGGGATATGATTTCATAGTCCTTGACCCTCCAGCATTCGTGAAAAGTTCATCCAAAATTAAAGAGGCGCTGAAGGCATACAGAGCGTTAAACAGCATCTGTATGAAACTTATAAAAAAGGGCGGAATCCTTGCAACATCCTCATGTTCGTATCACATAAGCAGGGAGATGTTTATTGATATGCTAAAGGATTCGGCAAAGGATTCGGGGAAAAGAATCAGGCTACTCAGCCTGCGCTCTCAGAGTCCTGACCACCCCATCCTCCTCTCAATGCCGGAGACAGAATACCTTAAATGCGCTTTCTTATTGATTGAGTAGGAAGATTGATGCGGGCTAAAGCAGAGAATTCAATCAGACAAGAACAGCTTTTCCGGTTAACTCTGCCATCAGATCTTTGACTGACAGAATCCTGTCAACCCTGTGCGCATTCGTGCCCACAGTATAGAGAGGCTCTTCTTTATCGGCATTGTAGTCGGCTGAACTCAGCAGGCCGTTGCATATGCAGAAATGGTGCTCGTTGCTTTCCTTTGCAGGGCAGAGACTGAATTTGCCTTCTTTGTCCTTAAGCAGAACATAACCTTTGTCGCATTTTGGCTTTCTCAGTTTCTGCAGCGTAGAGACATACATGGGCGATTGCTTTATGACCCTGAAAGGCATTCCGCATGGAGAGCCCGGATCGTATGCAACAATAATATCGTTCTCCCCTGCATTAATAACAGCCTGTTTATATTCTGCAGTGGCGCTGCTCTCCTCAGTAGCAAGGAACCTGGTTCCCATTTGCACACCATCAGCGCCCATTTTCAGGAATCTGACAATGTCGTCATAGGTATAAATACCTCCTGCGACAATGACAGGAAAACCTCCGTATTTATTAGCCATATCTTTTACAGGCGGAAGCAGTGTTTCAAGCATGTTTTCATCGCTGTCAATCTCGTCCATCTTAAAGCCGAGATGCCCTCCGGCAAGCGGCCCCTCCAAAACAACGGCATCAGGCCTGTAACCGCTCCTCTCCCATTTTTTGCAGATGATGTCAAGTGCTCTTGCAGATGAAACGATTGGAATAAGCGCAGTATCCTTTGGCGGTTGAATTGTAGGCAGTGAAATAGGCAGCCCTGCTCCTGAAATGATTGCATCTGCGTTTGCATCAAGAGCGCCCTTCACAGAATCGTCATAATCCCTGACAAGCGCGCGCATAATGTTTATGCCTGCAAAACCGCCGCTTTCTTTAGCGCGGCAAACTTCTTCATATGTAGCTTCGTATGTATTGAGTTTTTTCCCTGTCCTCTTTGAGACAAGCCTGTCAAGAGCTGCGCTTGATACAATGCCCAGCCCGCCTTCCCTCGCAACAGCGCTTGCAAGAGGATAAAGGGAAACACCTACGCCCATACCGCCTTGAATAATAGGAAGCGAAATGGCTTTGCCTTTTATAATCAATGGAGAAAACATTTGAGAAATCAATTCCCTTGTACTGTTTATTTTACACTATTTACAGTCATATAAGATATTATAGTATTTATTGCTTTGTCAATTACTACCAAAGGAAGATTGCCAATGACATGAAGGAACCGCCAGAAGCTACTGCCGCATAGAGGCTAACCTCTTATCACAACTTTCCTTACCCCGCTGATAGAGGAAAGTTCCTCAAGCATCGGCTTCATCGGCACATGATGCCTCAGAGAAATTGTGATATCGTAAGTTATTTCTCCTTTAGAATTATCCTTTTCGTAATCTGTCTTACTGATATGCGAACCTTGTTTCCTGAGAATTGATTTGATTTTGTCATCCTCAATCTTTTCATCAGCGGTTATCGTAATGAATTTAAACACAAGCCTTGACATCCGCCTTTCTATAACCCTGAGCACAAGCAGCGAGAAAAGAGTGAGAGCGCTTGCAGCCACACCCGCAACATAAAGCCCCGCGCCAACTGCAAGTCCTACCGCAGAGACCATCCAGAGGCATGCCGCTGTCGTAAGCCCCTGAATCGTTATCCCCATCTTTAAGATGGCGCCTGCGCCTATAAACCCTATGCCTGTTATTGCGCCTGCTGCAATGCGCCCGGGATCCACCCTGACATAAGACGGATTCATATAACTCAGATGGTGGTAATACTCGGATACTATCATTACGAGCACGGAGGCAACGCAGACGAGAAGCTGTGTCCTGAATCCTGCCTGCCTTCCGTGAATCTGCCTTTCAAACCCTATGACGCCGCCTAAAACAGCGCCAAGGAGCAGGCGGATGATTATCTCTGTTTCTGAAAGCATAAAAAATTATAACAATTTTTCACGAATTAATGCTTTAATAAAATGCAGGCGTCTTTACGGTTGTATTTATGGCCATCGGGACAAAGAGACAGAGCCTCCGGAATAGCATTAATTTTCGGCCATTGACCTTATTTATACTTGTGATATAATTGATTTGAGGAGGGACGATGAACCAGATATGGTTTGCGCTTATGACAATTGCTTTTTTAATAGTTGTATGCTTTCTCGTATATGTGCTTCTTGAACTGAGGAAATCCGCAAGGGCGCTCACAGATTTCCTGAGGACAACAGAGGATTCCCTGAAACCCGCTCTGGAAGAACTCCAACTGACACTGAAAAGCATGAGAAAGGTCACTGATGATGTGAATTCTGTCACGGAGGACATAAGGCTGGTATCAGGCAGCGCAAGGGATATCGGACATAACTTAAAAAAAATAAGCGCGCTTTTAAATGAAGCCAGTTCGGACGCCATAATAAAAGTTTCGGGATTAAGGGTCGGGATAAGAACAGCGCTTGAAGTCTTAATAAAGAACTTTCTGACAAAAGGAGGCACCAAATGAGAGACAATGATGGACACAGCGCAGGCACGGTATTTCTTTCCTTTCTTTTTGGAGGGATTGTAGGCGCAGGGCTTGCTATGCTTTTGGCGCCGCAGTCCGGAAGCGAGACCAGAAAAAGGATAAAGGAATTCGCGGATGACATGCGGGAAAAGGCGGAAGACTACGTTGAGGATATCAAAAAAGGCGTGACATCAACTGTGGAGGAAGGAAAAGACTTTTACGAAGAAAAGAAATCCGCCGTTACTGCGGCAGTTGAAGCAGGCAAAAAGGCATACGAGAAAGAAAAAGACAGGCTGTCCAAGGGTTAGGCCTGAATGCACGAGGCTTCTATTGCGCTGAGCGTGCTTGAGATTGCCGTTGACAGCTGCAGAAAAGCAGGTTATAACAGGATAGAATCAATACGGTTAAAGATTGGGAGGGCGTCGGGCATAATGATCGACGCCCTCCTTTTTGCATTCAATGCCGTCAAAGCGGACACAATTGCGGCAGAAGCAAGCGTTATAATAGACGAGATAGCCGTAAGCGGCTTGTGCAGCAGCTGCGACAAAGATTTTGTTACAGAAGAAAAATATGTATTGTGCTGTCCTGAATGCAGCAGCGCCTCATTTAATATAAAAACAGGGCGTGAACTTGAAATTATAGATATGGAAGTATTTTGAAGAACAAACTAACAGCATGCAAAAAATTATCAGGGGGCAAATAAAGTGAAAGTTGAAGTCGTGACAAGGATACTTGAGGCAAATGAGAGAATCGCAGCGGAAAACCGCAGGCTTTTTGACAAGGCAACGGTCTATGTCATTAACCTGATGAGTGGACCGGGAGCGGGCAAGACATCCCTGCTGGAAAGAACCATAAAAGAACTGAACGGAAAAATAAAAACCGCTGTTATAGAGGGAGACATCGCAGGCACATCTGACGCCGAAAGGATCGGCAGTCTCGGCGTGCCCGTTATACAGATAAATACAGGCGGCGCATGTCATCTTGACGCTAATATGATTAACGAGGTTCTGGAATCTCTCCCTCTGAAGGAGACCGACCTGCTTTTTGTCGAAAACATAGGAAATCTTGTATGCCCCGCGGAATTCAATATAGGCGAGGATATGAAGGCAATGGTTTTGAGCATAACTGAAGGCGATGACAAGCCGTTAAAATATCCCCTCATGTTTCAGGAATCATCAGCTTTGATATTGAACAAAATTGACCTTCTGCCATATACAAATGCAAGCGTGGAGAAAATCAGGAAAGACGCAATGTCCTTAAATCCTTCGCTGAAAATATTTGAGGTTTCATGCAAAACAGGCAAGGGAATCGCGGAATGGGCGGAATGGCTGACAGAGAAAGTTAAAAGTTAGAAGTTAAAAGTTAATGGATCGTGTCCTCATCAATATCAAAGGCATTGTGCAGGGAGTCGGCTTCAGGCCCTTTGTCTATAACCTCGCCAAATCTCTTAACCTGAAAGGCACAGTAACCAATACCACTGACGGGTTGACAATTGACATAGAGGGCGAAGACGTCACGTCATTTATAGACAGGCTTCCAAAAGAAGCCCCTCCATTATCAGAGATAAACAAGATTGATATTTCGCCTATGCCTTTTTGCGGCTATGAGGATTTTAAGATAGTAAAAAGCAGAGACAACGGAAGTTTTACGCTTATATCTTCTGACGTCTCTGTATGCGAGGACTGCCTTAAAGAGATGCTTGACAAGGACAACAGGCGTTATCTCTACCCTTTTATAAACTGCATCAACTGCGGGCCGCGGTATACCATCACAAATGCCGTTCCGTATGACAGGCACAACACCACCATGTCTGTTTTTAAAATGTGCAATGAATGCGAAAGCGAATACAACAACACTTCTGACAGGAGATTTCATGCCCAGCCTAATGCCTGCTCTAAATGCGGGCCGAACTTAGAGTTGAAAATTCATCCGCCGCGGCGGACAAAATTTAAAATTGATGAAAAAGAAAATCCTATCAAAGCAACTATAAATATTTTAGAGCAAGGCGGTATCGTTGCAATAAAAGGGCTTGGCGGTTTTCACATCGCATGCGACGCCGCAAACAGAGATGCAGTTGAAAGATTAAGAGAAAGGAAAAGAAAGAGCAACAAGCCTTTTGCGCTTATGGCTCCTGACATAGAAACAATAAAAAAATACTGCGAGGTTTCGGAGAAAGAGCAAGCACACCTGGCCTCCAATAAGAGGCCGGTTGTGCTCCTCAGGAAAAAGGATACAGGATTCAGGATACAGGATTCAGGATACAGGATTCAGGCTGAAGAAAATCATGCATCATGCATCATGCATCATGCATCAGTACTTCCTGATTCAATCAGCCCTAATAATCTGTACATCGGTTTCATGCTGCCGTACACGCCATTACATTATCTCTTGTTTTATTATCCTATTCACCGATTCACCGATTCACCGATTCACCATAACTTTGACGCGCTTGTAATGACAAGTGGTAATATCTCAGAAGAGCCGATTGTTGTCAGCAATGATGAGGCAGCAGCAAAATTCTCCGATATGGTTGATGCGCTCCTGATCCATAACAGGGACATCTTCATGCGTGTGGATGACTCAGTAGTACGAAATCATTTCATTGCTCATAGGACAAAACCTCTCTTTATCCGCCGTTCAAGGGGTTATGCGCCTGAACCCATATCTCTGGACAATGACGGCCCCGAAGTGCTCGGCTGCGGAGCTGATATAAAAAACACATTTACCCTCACAAAAGGAAGCTATGCTATTCCAAGCCATCACATAGGAGATATGGAAAATTACGAGACTGTAAAATTTTTTGAAGAGAGCCTCAGCAATCTAAAAAAAGTTTACAGGGTGAACCCTGTTGCAATTGGATATGACCTGCATCCCAATTATCTTTCAACAAAATGGGCGCTGGCTCAACAGTCGGAATTAAACACAAACTCTACACTCTCGTTTTATGGAATCCAGCATCATTATGCCCATATTGCATCTGTCATGGCGGAAAACGGAATAAAGAGAAAAGTCATAGGTGTGGCATTTGACGGCACAGGCTACGGAACGGACGGCAATCTGTGGGGAAGTGAATTCCTGATTGCCGATACAGACGGCTTTAAAAGGGCAGGACACTTTAAATACATCCCCCTTCCGGGAGGAGAGACGGCAATCAAAGAGCCGTGGAGAGTTGCGGTCAGCTACATAAGATATATCACAGGTGATGAGGTCATGCACTATCTGGAGTCCATGGGCTTCATTAAAAAATACGGCAGTGACAGGATAACCGCTGTTTTAGGAATCATTGACAACAGAGATTTCTCGCCTCTTTCATCAAGCGCGGGAAGGCTCTTTGATGCAGTCTCGGCAATACTCGGGATATGCGGCACAAATACCTTTGAAGGCGAGGCAGCAATGGCGCTTGAATCTTATACAATAGACGGCATAGACGAAGACTACCCTGCTGACATCGGATTGAAAGACAGGATTGAAATAGACTTTTGCCTGACTCTGTTCAGGCTGATACAGGATATGGCGAAAGGCATCGGGAAAGATATTATCGCCACTAAGTTCCACAACACCATAGTCACCATTATCGCCGGAGTCGTCCAGCGGCTCGGCATGATTCATAAGCTGCATGATGTGGTTTTAAGCGGCGGAGTTTTTCAAAATATGTATCTTCTCAAAAATACTATAGACAGGCTGAAATCAATAGGAATGGATGTTTATACTAATGAAAAGGTGCCTGCAAATGATGCGGGCATATCGCTGGGGCAGGCATACATAGTGAGGGAAAGGATAAAACAGTCATCCCGGACTAAAGAATAAAAGGAGTTATCATTGAGCCTGGCAGTTGAAACATTAAAAAATCTTTTAAAGCAAATCGGAAAACCGGTAAAGCTGATGGAGGTTTGCGGCACCCATACCGTTGCAATATTCAGGCAGGGCGTAAGGGAACTGCTGCCTGAGGAGTTAAGCCTTATAAGCGGCCCCGGCTGCCCTGTGTGCGTCACCGCAGTTGAGGATATTGAGAAGGCAATGGAAATCGCAAGAAAAGAAAATGTTATATTTACGACTTTCGGCGACATGATGCGCGTGCCCGGCATCAAGAAAAATCTCTCTGAAGCCAAGGCAGAGGGCGCTGACATAAGGGTTCTATATTCTCCGATAGATGCGCTTAAGATTGCAGCGGAAAATAAAGACAAAAAGATTGTATTTTTTGCAACGGGTTTTGAGACAACATCTCCGTCTGTGGCTGCCACGCTGTTTGAGGCTGATAAAAGAGGCATAAGCAACTTCTACATATATTCTGTTCACAAACTTGTTCCCCCTGCGCTGGACGCATTGCTGGGTTCAGGCGAAGTAAAAATTGACGGTTTTATACTTCCAGGGCATGTCAGCACTATTATAGGCAGCAAGCCGTACAACTTTATAACTGAGAAATATCATAAGCCGTCAGTGATAACAGGCTTTGAGGCAGGAGACATACTTCAGGGAATAAACATGCTTCTTGAACAGATTGCATCCAACAGGGCAGAGGTTGAAATACAATACAAGAAAGTTGTGAGGGAAGAAGGGAATCCCAAGGCAGTCGCGCTTATCAACGAATATTTTGAACCGTGTGACGCATACTGGAGAGGAATCGGAACCATACCATTGAGCGGTCTTAAACTCAGAGAAAAATACAAACACAGAGACATAAACTCAGTGGTTAAGATTGAAACCTCATTTATCTCAGGCCCTCAGGAACCAAAGGGATGCTCCTGCGGAGAAATTCTTAAAGGCATTAAAACACCTGACGAATGCCCGCTGTTTGCAGGCGTATGCACACCTGAGAACCCTATCGGAGCATGCATGGTAAGCACAGAAGGAAGCTGCGCCGCATATTACAAATACGGAGGATTCAGTGGATAAAATCCTTCTTGCGCACGGAAGTGGCGGAACTGCAATGCATAAACTGATAAGAGAGTATTTTGTCCCTGAGTTTGATATGAAAAGCCTCGGAGATTCGGCGATTGTTGATCTACCCGATTCACCCATTCACCCATTCACCCATTTACCGTTAAAACTTGCCTTTACAACCGACTCTTATGTTGTCTCTCCTGTTTTTTTCCCGGGAGGAAATATCGGAGAGCTTGCGGTTTACGGCACGGTTAATGACCTCTCGATGGTCGGCGCAAAACCTCTTTGCATGAGCACAGGATTAATACTTGAAGAGGGATTTTTAATGAAGGACCTGAAAAAGATTTTAGCGTCAATGGCTGACGCCGCTAAAAGATCAGGGGTAAAGATTATTGCAGGCGACACAAAGGTTGTCAACAGGGGAAAGGGAGACGGAATATTCATAAATACATCCGGCATCGGAATTCTTGAGGATGGAGTAAATATTTCACCCTCAAATATAAAATCAGGGGATAAAATCATCGTGAGCGGAACAATCGGCAACCACGGAGTTGCTGTCATGGCTGAAAGAAACGGGCTGAGCTTCAATCCTCCTGTCCTGAGCGACACAGCGCCGCTGAATCAGATGGTGGAGGAGATTATCGGATACGGCGGCGTGCACGCAATGAGAGACCCTACACGAGGAGGACTGGCTACGACACTCAAGGAAATGGCTCTGGAATCAGGCCTATGTTTTTCCATACGAGAAGCGTCAATCCCTGTTCCGGACGGGGTGAGAGGCGCTTCTGAACTTTTAGGCATTGACCCTCTTTACATTGCAAACGAGGGCATTTTAATAGCTGTTGTCAGGAAAGATGCAGCTGAAAGCCTGCTTGCGATACTGAGGAAAAACCGTCTGGGAAAAGACGCTAATATTATCGGCGAAGTCTCTGAAGCACCCGAAGGAAAAGTCCTGCTTAAAACAAGAATCGGCGGAACACGCGTAATAGATATGCTTTCAGGCGAACAGCTTCCGAGGATATGCTGAAACAGGATGCAAGGATACATGATGCAGGATGCAGGACTCAGAATAATGTTGTTTGTATCGTGTATCATGTATCATGCATCGGAAGCATGGTTATTGGGTGAAAGGTGAATAGAATAAAGGCATCTATAGTAATTTTACTGCTTTGCTTATCTTCATGCGCTCCAAAGGAAGAAGTCAAACCTGCTCTGCCGCCCGTAAAAATTGCGGTTGTCCTCGGTGCAGGAGCATCAAAGGGATTCGCGCATATCGGAGTTCTCAAGGTGCTTGAATCAAATAAGATTCCGGTGCATATGATAATCGGCACAAGCGCGGGGAGTTTCGTCGGCTCGCTTTATGCCTATGGATACAATGCATTTGAACTCCAGAAACTTTCATTCTCCATAGAAAAAGGCGATGTCGTTGACCTTATGATACCTGACAATGGGTTTATAAAAGGAGAAAAACTTGAGGCATACATAAACCGCATATTGAAAAATACGCCTATGGAAAAGCTGAAAATACCATTTTATGCCGTTGCAACAGATATTCAAAGCGGCAAAGAGATTGTCTTCGGGTCAGGCAATACAGGAACTGCAGTGAGGGCAAGCTGTTCAATCCCGGGCATATTCAGGCCTGTAAATATTTCAGGAAAAATGTATGTTGACGGCGGCGTCGTCAGTCCAGTTGCAGTTGATGCTGCAAAGAGGCTCGGCGCTGACATAGTTATTGCAGTGGATATAGCAGGCGATGTTGACTCGTCACGGCCTGAAGGGACTATTGAAACTATTTTGCAGTCAATAACTATAATGTACTCCAAACTCGCTGCCATACAGCTTTCAAAAGCGGATGTTGTGATAAAACCAAAGGTCGGCTACATAAGCAGCGGTGATTTTTCAAAGAGGCACGAGGCTGTCCTTGAAGGAGAAAAAGCAACGCTTGAGGCTTTGCCGAAGATACAGGAGATAGTGAATAAGCTGAAACAGGAAGGAAGATTAAACTAAGATATTTAAACCCGAAAATCAGGAGGCTGTGTTTGGATTAAGGCAAGATTCACGGGTCTGTCAGAATAGGGGCTGAAGTCGCAACGAAGTGGAGCGGATAGCCCCGCATAACAGATGGGAAGAACAAAATATATCGCACTAACATCTATACTTTTACATCTGTAGTTTAAGATTGCGAAAGACAGACACAGCCTACTGAAAGGTATTAATTATTCTTGGTCGGGGCGAAAGGATTTGAACCTTCGGCCCCACGGTCCCGAACCGTGTGCGCTACCAGACTGCGCTACGCCCCGATAGAGAATAATAAAAACCTTTCCTCATAAAGTCAAGCGTGATTGACCGCAGTTCAATAATTCAGTTATATTAAACGAGTTGTTTATCTCAGGAGGTTTGCAAAATGCCAATATACGAATATGAGTGCATAGACTGCGGTGAGACGCACGAGGCGCTCCGGAAATTCAGCGATAAGCCGCTAAGTAAATGCCCGAAATGCGGCGGAACATTGAAAAAGCTTATCTCAAATACATCTTTTATTCTCAAAGGCACAGGTTGGTATAAGACAGATTATGCGTCAAAGCCTGCCGATTCAGGAAAAAAGCCTAATGCAAAGAAAGATTCAGGCGCTGAATCAAAAACAGAAACCAAGGCTGAAACTAAAGCAGAGAGCAAAACAGAATCTAAGGCAGAGGCATCAGTTAAAGCATAGTGATTGACCCGCAGATTCATATCCCCTATCACAAAATAGCAGAACACCTTCCGTTCATCAGGCAGGAAAAACTTAATCTTGAACTCTATATTGAATCAAGCGTCCTTGACTCAATAAGCAGAGAAGACATATTGCAGCTAAAAAATCAGCTTGATTATAACCTTTCCCTTACAATTCATGCGCCTTTTATGGATTTATCGCCGGGCGCAGTTGATTCAAAGATCAGGGCTGTAACAATGGAAAGGTTTTATCATGTGCTGGACATTGCGAAAGAATTAAAAGTGAAATGTGTTGTATTTCACTCAGGATATGAAAAATGGAAATATGCCCTGAACATAGGCCTCTGGCTTGAGCAAAGCCTCCTTACATGGAGGCCTTTGGTAAAAAAAGCAGAGGAGATTGGCGTTAAGATTGCGCTTGAAAACATCTTTGAGGACGAGCCTGAAAATCTCAGGCTATTGATGGAAAAGATGGGAAATAAGAGCTTAGGAATTTGCTTTGATTCTGGGCACTTTAACCTTTTTTCTAAAGTAGCACTTGAAGACTGGCTTGGGCATCTGAAACCCTATATTCTTGAGCTTCATCTGCACGACAACGACAAAACCTCTGACCAGCATCTTCCAATAGGCGAAGGGACATTTGATTTTGGGAAATTGTTTACAGCATTGAAAGGCAAAGACCTTATTTATACGCTTGAAGCCCACAATCCGGAGGACGCAAAAAAGAGTTTGGAGAGATTGAAGGGATATTTCTAACTCATCTTTTCAATTCTTTATAGTCCTCGTTTCTGTTCAATATCTTTCCTATCAATACTTGCTTGTTGTCTTCATCAACGGCATAAATAATCCTATATTCGCCCTGATCAGCCCTATAACCAGACAGCCCTTTGTAATTGAAATTTTGCAGTTTCTTTGAATCTGACGGAAAGGGATTCCTGCGAAGAGAAAGTATTTTCATGAATATCTGCCTGAGTCTTTTTGCATCAGATTGGCCGAGAGACTCAAGCTTGGAGAGTGATTCTTCAGAGAAGTCTAATTTATAGCCCAATTTTTACCCTCTTGGCAACTTCTTCCAGTGAATAAAACTTTCCTTTTTTAATCGTCTCCTCGAGTAATTTTGATTCGTAAATGTCTTCTAATACTTCAAGTTTTTTGTATTCTCTATATCCAATAACCACAGCCACAGGCTTGTTCCGTTTTTCAATCAGGATTCTCTCTTTTTTATGCTCTGCATCTGTGATGACTTCTGAGAATTTAGACTTAGCGTTTGCAAGACTTAATGCCTTCATGACCCTTCACCTCCATTTAGTAGTTAATATAACCAAATTGGTCATATTAGTCAAGAGCATTGTGGTGCGGCTTATTCGCGTTTAACTCACCCCCTCTTCCTCTTTACAGCCAAATGTGCTATATTCGTCTCATAAACTCAGTAAATACCACCTTGGCATATAATGTTAAATGTTATACGTAAAATGATAATAAAAAAGGATGGAAATGGGGACGACAAGCTGTCCCCTTTTAACTTTTTACATTGAGGAGGATAGAATAATGAAAAGCAGGTTTATATCTATGTTGTGCGTGACAACAGCTATCTTCGCTTCATCTGCTGTCTTGGCAGAGACTATCGTAGTAGAATGCCCAAAGGTCTACACAATAAATCCCTTTACATTGCTGCGGGTTGAAAATGGCGAGGGATGGGAAAAATCCGAATCGTCCGGTTATAACCTCTTCAACCGCTGCGGAGTTGATCCGCAGGGATACATGAAATGCTATTACGGGGCGGCGGCGCATGGGGCCTCTGATCTATATATGCTTAAAAAAATGCCTCCGGCAAATACAGTTTGTAAAGAGTCGAGTACTCCGAGTATTCCGTGCAAATTTGAGTGTACGCCTAAACAGTCATCGCAGCAGCCAATCAAGATTCAGCCTGTAAAAAAGCGCTGAGTCCTGGAAGTAGGAAATTAATTATGGGCACATTACATAAAAACCAGAAATGGAGATGGGTGTAATTAAATACGTGTCTCCCTCCACAGCAAAACCGCAAGGACTCCTGCGGCAATAAAGCCTATTACGCTTACCCAGAATGGAATAATGACGCCGTCAATGACAACTTCCAAGCCGAAGACAAGTCTCAGCAGATGCAAAACGGCAACCAGAGAGAACACGGCAATCGCAATTTTTGTAAAAGGCTTCATATCTTAATCCCCCTCAAACTCCGTCAGCGCAAAGACTTTATATCCCTTTGCCTCAACTTTTTTCCTACCGCCGACATCAGGAAGGTCAACGATAAAGCACATCTCAGCAACTGTGCCTCCGAGTTTTTCTATTAAGGCAGCGGCAGCAAGCGCGGTTCCTCCTGTTGCGAGCAGGTCATCTACAATAAGAACACGGTCGCCTTTTTTTATCGCATCCTTGTGAATCTCTATAATGTCAGTGCCGTATTCAAGCTCATATTCATGCTTTATCGTCTCAGCGGGAAGTTTTCCCTTTTTCCTTATTGGAACAAATCCTCTGCCAAGGGTATAGGAAAGCGCGCCGCCTATTATAAATCCCCTTGATTCTATTCCGACTATCACATCAAACTTTACATCTCCTGTTATATATCTCTGCGTCAGGCTGTCAATTACAAGCCTGAACCCGACGGGGTCTTTTATGAGTGTTGTTATATCCCTGAACATTATTCCTTTCTTCGGATAATTTGGCACTGTTCTGATTTTTGATTTAATCGGCATTATTTCCTCCTTGGCTCTGCCTATGATTTACAGGTTTCGCAGTGTTCGTATTTTATCTTCCCTATTGTCTTAGCAAGAAGCTTCTTAACATTCTCTGAATTCTTATTCATTATCGCCACTATCATCTCCCAAGTAACAGGCTCCTCGCCCTCTTTCCAGCAGTCGTAGTCTGTTGACATGGCAATGGACTGATAACAGATGCCGAGTTCTCTTGCGAGTATGACCTCAGGCACAGTGGACATATTAATCACGTCTGCGCCCCAGCCCCTGAACATATGGGATTCTGCCTTTGTGGAAAACCTTGGGCCTTCAATCGTTATCACTGTACCCTTTGAATGATGCCGGAGCTTAAGTTCTCTTGCGGATTTGACTAAAAGAGCTCTTAGTTCTTTGCAGAAAGGCTCAGCCATCGGCGTGTGTATCACCTTCTCATCGTGGAATGTAAGGGCCCTGTGTTTTGTATGGTCAATGAACTGGTCCACAAATACGAGGTCTCCGGGCTTAATATTCTCTCTCAAAGAGCCGACTGCTGTTGTGGCAAGGATATGAGTGCAACCTTCTTTTTTAAGCGCGTATATATTCGCCCTGAAATTAACCCCTGTGGGATAAATGGAATGGCCTTTGCCGTGCCGCGCAAGTATAAACGTATCAACACCTTCTATCTTTCCGACTGTCAGAGCGGATGAAGGACTGCCGTAAGGCGTCTTTACCTTCTTTTCTTTCTTATTCTTCATCAGGCGAGGGTCATCCATACCCGAGCCGCCGATGATGCCGACTTTTATCTTAGCCATTATCGCTCCTTTGTGATGACATGAATTTGCTTAAACAAGATAAAAGAATGCGGCAGTTAAAGTCAAGAGTCCAACGGAAAATGCGGGGATAGAACTCCATGCAGCACAGGTATTTTATCTGAGATATTCTTCTATGCCGGTCTGCGCTCTTAATCGCTGATAAATAACTTCAGCTATGCCGAATAAATTTACGGTATCCTCCCTGTTATAAAGCTTTAACAGGTCCAGAGCCTCAGAACTTCCGTTTTGAGCAGCTCCCCATAATTTCACTGCATCATACCCGCCCATGCCCTTGACAGCCTCATCTCTTTCAACTCCCATGCTGCTTTCAAGTTTTTTAAGTCCGCCCTGAAATCCGAGCTTTCTTGAACCGAAACATATATCAAAATGAGGGATGTCAAACTTCAGCCCGGGCATGGAACGAAAAAGAAAAGGTATGTCAAATACAGCACCGTAAAACGTTATAAGATATTTGTATCCTGAAAGCGCCTTATTAAGATTCTCCGGTGAAAGGCCGTTGCCTCTGACAAAGCACTTGTAATCACAGCCGTCATACATGCCCACAACAGTTACATATCCGCCCTTGTCGGGCATCAGGCCGCTTGTCTCTATATCCAGGCATACTGCCTCGCCTTTGAATTTATCAAACAGCCTCCAGTGCTCTTTCCTCTTTACGGTGCCGGCAAAATATCTCGCATTTGAATTTTTCAGTTCCTGCAAAGCGGAACAAAGACTGTTGTCAAAAACAGCTTTTTTGTCTGAACTTATAGAATTCATCCCGGGGGTATTCAAGAAATCTTTCCATGTGAGAATTCCGTTTTCCCAAAGTCTTCTTTCCTGTTTCACGCCGATTCCATTTAATATGCTGAAAGTGTTTTGTATCATATTAGCCCAAGCGCCTCTTTCGTTATTTTTTCCGCTGCCTCAAAAACTGCCTTCTTTTCTTCTTCTGTTCTTGCCTCAATGTAAAACCTTACCTTCGGCTCCGTACCCGAAGGCCTTATCATTAACCAGGAACCATCGTCAAACACAAGTTTTGTTCCGTCAACTATAATAACATCACTGACGGTTCTTTTGTTTTCACCGATATCAAGTACGGCTCCAACCTTGTAATGTTCTCCAATAACTGAAAGCTTTTTAATCAACTGCTCTCCGGCAAGAGAGCGGTCCACTGAAATGCCTGAGCGGTCCGGATAGTAATGCCCGAATTCATCCATTATGTCTTTCAAGTAGCCGCTCAGGTTTTTGCCTGTGACTGCCATCATCTCTATTGCAAGAAGAAGCCCGAAGATCGCATCCTTTTCAAGCGTATGATTGTATCCTGTCATCCCGTCTGATTCTTCAAAGGCAACCACGGCCCTTTCTGTTGAGGACCGGAGCATATACGGCCTGAAATTTTTAAAACCAACCTTTGTCTCTCTTACGCCTGTGCCGAGTTTTTTTGCTATGGCATTAACAAGATTGCTCGTGCCGGCAGATTTAACGCCTATTCCCTTAACCCCTTTATACACACTCAAGAAATGAAATGCCATTGCTCCGAAATAATTCATCGGTATCTGCATATTTGCGTCAGCATGCCTTATGCGGTCGCCGTCAGGGTCTATGATAACTCCCATTCTAAACCTTGCATTGCTCTCGCGCAAAACCCTCTCAACGCCCTGCATGTTTTTCTCTGAAGGCTCGGGAGCCACGCCGCCGAAAAGAAAATCGTCTTCTGTCCTTAGGTATTTAATCTTGGCGCTTTCACCAAGAATCCTCTGTATGCGCCCCCTTGTCGCGCCGTGAACATTGTCAATGCAGATAATACAATCCTCTTTACTTATAAAATTCTTGATTTTTTCTATATCCAGAGTCTTTCTCTCATTTATGTATCTGATATAGAGTTCTGCAAGATCTATTTTTTCAATGTTCTCGGGTTTCACCGGTTCCAAAACTGCATTCTCTCTCATCATCCTGTCTGCTATCTCTTCTATTTTTACTGTAATACCGGCTCCCGCAGCCCCTCCGTCCGAGGGATTAAATTTGAGCCCGGCATAATTTGCGGGATTGTGCGAAGGAGTTAAATTAATCGAGCTCGCTGCGCCCAACATCTCTATCCCTGCTGAAAACTCAGGCGTGGCCGCTTCGCCTGCATACCATGTCTTAATCCCTTCTCTCTGAAGAATCCCTATTACTTCCATCGCAAAATCAGGGCCGAGGAATCTGTTGTCATGCCCGACAATAATGCCACGCTTTTTTACGTCTTCAAAACCTGAAACACCTATTGCCTGCATCACAGACTCGTCTTTGCTTTTAAGCATTTCTATAATTGCTGAAGCCACAATGCGCAGATTATTGAATGTAAAGTCCGTTCCTATCTCACCGCGCCAACCCGATGTGCCAAAAACTATTTTTGCCGGTGCAGTATTTTCTCTTGCAAACTTTTCTATGACAGAAAGCAGCCCCCTGTTTTTTGAAACATCTGACAGTATCTCTTTCCAGCACGAAGCCGCATCCCTGAAGTCCCGAGTCATTTTCCTAAAAGCTCCTTTGCCTTATTTATGACGTTCTCTGTTGTGAATCCAAATTTTTCAAGCACTATCTCTCCGGGCGCTGACGCTCCAAAATGGTCTACTCCTATTATCACTCCGTCCATTCCCACATACTTATACCAGCCGTGAGTTGCGCCTGCTTCTATAGCCACCCTCTTCCTGACTTGAGGCGGAAGCACTGCGTCCCTGTATTCTTTTGGCTGCTTCTCAAATAGCTCCCACGAAGGCATGCTCACAACACGCACATCAATATACTCGGCATTGAGTTTTTCATATGCGGCAAGGGCTATATGAACCTCCGAGCCGGTTGCTATTAAGATAATCTCAGGCATGCATGAAGAACAATCCGCAATAACATATGCGCCCATAGCCAGTTCCGAAGCTGATTTGTATTTTTGCCTGTCAATCACAGGAACTTTTTGCCTTGTTAAAATCAGCGTAACAGGGCCATCCCTGTGCGCGATTGCAAGCTTCCATGCCTCAGCAGTCTCATTTGCATCGCACGGCCTGATAACCGTGAGATTTGGCATGGCGCGCAGGCTTGCAAGCTGTTCCACAGGCTGATGAGTCGGCCCGTCCTCTCCAAGCGCTATGGAGTCATGCGTAAAAACATAGATGACATGAAGCTTCATTAAAGCGGCAAGCCTGATGGCAGGCTTCATGTAATCCGAAAATATTAAAAAAGTGCTCGCAAAAGGAATCAAGCCTCCGTGAAGCGCAATCCCGTTTGATATTGCTCCCATTGCATGTTCGCGCACGCCATAGGCAATGTTTGCGCCCCCGTATCCCCATTCGCCCGATGCCGCGCCCTGCACCTTTTTGTCTGCTGTATAAGGAGACTGAAAATTGCCTTTTCCTTTAAGCTCGGTGTTTGTTGAAGGATTCAAATCAGCGGAGCCGCCTATCAAAAAAGGAATCTGATTCGCTATTTCATTCATTGCTTTTCCCGAAGCAGAGCGTGTAGCAATGCCCTTAGGGTCAGAAGGGAAAACGGGAATGTTCTTATCCCAAATATCAGGGAATTTGAAATTCATCATATTATTCCATTCAGATGCAAACTCAGGATATGTTTTGCTGTATGAATTAAATTTTTCCTTCCATTCTGATTCAAGCCTTGCGCCTTTATCTATCGCTTTTCTGAATTGTGCAAGAGCCTCCTCAGGTATATAAAATTTTGGTTCCAACGGCCAGCCGAGATTCTTTTTTGTGGCTGTCACCTCATCATGCCCGAGCGGAGAGCCATGCACTTCAAAAGTATCCTGCTTATGAGGGCTGCCATAGCCTATGTGCGTCCTTACTGAAATTAAGGACGGACGTTCTGTTTCTTCCCGTGCTTTTTCTATTGCCTTTGAAACAGCCTTTATGTCATTGCCATCCTCAACATTCTGAACATGCCATCCGTATGCCTCAAACCTCTTGCATACGTCCTCGGTGAATGTAAGCCTTGTCTCTCCTGAGAGGGAAATATGGTTATCGTCGTATAGGTATATCAGCTTCCCAAGCTTAAAGTGCCCTGCAAGTGACGCTGCTTCCGAGGAAATTCCTTCCATCAGATCTCCGTCACTCACTATCGCATATGTGAAGTGATTTACTATCTCATGTCCCGGCTGATTAAACTTTGCCGCAAAAAATCTTTCGGCAATTGCCATTCCCACAGCCATTCCGAACCCCTGACCCAGCGGGCCTGCCGTGCATTCAACTCCGGGCGTATCTCCATACTCAATATGCCCGGGCGTCTTGCTTCCCCATTGCCTGAATCTCTTAATTTCTTCTATGGACAAATCGTATCCGGTTAAATGCAGAAGCGAATAAAGAAGAGCGGAACCGTGGCCCGCAGAAAGCGCAAACCTGTCCCTGTCATGCCATTTTGGATTTTCAGGATTATGCTTAAGAAACCTTGTCCAGAGAACATACGCCATAGGAGCCGCGCCCATCGGCATTCCGGGATGCCCTGAATTTGCCTCCTCCACCATGTCGACAGAAAGCATCCTGATAGTGTTAATGCATAACTCATCAATATTCATAACGCATACCTATTCTTTAAGATTTGATAATAATTCATATTATCAGATTATGAAAAAAAGAGACAGGATTTTGGGGGATTTGGCTCCCGGGGAGGGATTCGAACCCCCGACAGGGTGGTTAACAGCCACCTGCTCTGCCAGCTGAGCTACCCGGGAATTTCTCGGTTAGAGGATTTTTATTATACACCAAAAAAGCGCTGCCGTGTCAAACGCTTCTATCCTCTTCTCTCAAACGCCTTTGCTCCGGCAAAAACAAAAACTACGGATGTCACAATGATAACCGCAAGGTCAGCAGCAATGCTGAAATCAGGGCTCATCGGCCCGTGCGCAACCGGAGAAATTACATGCTTCAGCGCATCCACGCCGTAAGTGAGAGGATTAAGCTTGGCTGCAAACCTCAGAGCCTCAGGCAGAAGTTTTATGGGATACATCGCGCCTGAGAGAAAGAACATCGGCATGATGATGAAATTCATGATTGCGCTGAAACTTTCATAACTTTCATAAAAAGTTGCTATCACTATCCCGAAGGCAGACACCGAGAAAGACACAAGCATACATATAAATACTGCGCTGATTATATCTGTAACACCAAGCTTAAGCCCGAGAAGAGGGAAAAGCAAAAGCACAATCACAGCCTGAAGCGTTGATACAATGCTTCCGCTTAATGCCTTGCCTATGACTATTGTAAGCCTTGACACAGGAGCGACAAGTATCTCTTTCATAAAACCGAACTCTTTATCCCATATAATAGAGATTGAGGAGAACATTGAGCTGAACAGAATTGTCATTCCCAATATGCCGGGGAATATGAACTGCATATATGAAACGCCGTCAACAGGAGGAACAAGCCTTGACATTCCCGCGCCGACAAGAAAAAGCCATACCAATGGCCTTGCTATTGCAGAAACAAGCCTGGACCGTTCCCTGACAAACTTCTTGAACTCCCGCGCAACTATAACGTATATCGCATTAAATTCCATTTTCGTTTTTCACCCTCATAGAAACAGGATTGGCTTGAGCAGCATTACTCATGCCTCCTCCTGTACGCCCTAACCTCCGCCTTTATCGTATCCGCATCAGCGCCCTCCTCGTCTCTTATCGCCTTCCCGGTCAGTTTTAAAAAAACATCATTCAGAGTCGGCCTCTGAAGCCTCACAGACAAAACACTGTCGCCAAGCGTTCTTATAAGCTCAGGAATGCACGTATCTCCTTTGACTGCCGGAATAAAAAGCTCTCCGTCCCTTATTGATGCGTCAATGTCCAGCGCGCTCTTTATCTCATCCTCTGCCTTTGCATTATCCCTTGTCTTCAGATATATAACATCTCCGCCTATTACTTTTTTGAGCTCTTCCGGACTGTTCATTGCAATAATATTTCCATTGTCAATAATGGCTATGTTATCGCAGACCTCTGCCTCATCCATGTAATGCGTTGTCATGAAGATTGTCACTCCGTATTTTCCGGGAAGCGCTGTTATAAACTCCCATAGGCTTGACCTGCTCTGCGGGTCCAGCCCCAGTGTCGGTTCATCAAGAAACAGCACCTTGGGCCTGTGTATCAGCCCCCTTGCAACTTCAAGCCTTCTCTTCATGCCGCCGGAAAATTTCTTAACAAGGTCATCTTTCCTGCTGAATAAATCAACAAGCTTCAGGACATCATCAACTCTTTTTCTGCGCTCTGATTTTTCCACATTGTAAAGATACGCATGAAATAAGAGGTTCTCCTCTGCGGTGAGGTCCTTATCCAGAGTCGTGTCCTGAAACACTATGCCGATTGACTTTCTCACCGATGAGGATTCCTTGGTGCAGTCATATCCGTTAACGCTGGCCTTTCCCGATGTCGGCGCAAGCAGAGTGCAGAGGATGCTTATTGTTGTTGTTTTCCCTGCGCCGTTAGGCCCGAGGAAACCGAATATCGTGCCCTCCTCAACATTAAAGGAGATGTTATTTACAGCGGTGATGCTGCCAAAGCTCTTTACTAAATTCTCAACCTTAATTATTGGCATTTAATCTCACTCATACCTTAGCGCTTTTATAGGATCATACTGCGACGCCTTTCTTGCCGGATACACGCCGAAGAATATTCCGACTGCCGCTGAAAATAAAAAAGCGACAATAATAGACCACAGAGCAAGATGCGTCGGAAGAAATTCAACAAAATAAGGAATGACAAAAGAAAGCAAACCCGCAAACAGAATGCCTCCTGTTCCTCCTATAAGGCTCAAAGTAACGGACTCTATCAGAAACTGCAATAAAATGTCCTTGTTCTTTGCGCCAAGCGCCTTTCTTATCCCTATCTCCCGCGTCCTCTCTCTTACAGAAACAAGCATTATATTCATTATCCCTATCCCGCCGACAAGCAGAGAAATCGCGGCTATGCCCGCAAGCACGGCAGTCATGATATTCAATATCTTGCCCATCACGGCAACCATCTCATCCTGGCTCATTATAGTAAAGTCTTCCCTGTTGGCGTGCCTTTTCAACAGTATCTGCCTTATATCCTCTTTTGCAGCCTCTATCTCCGATGCGCTTCTGACTTTAATGGTTATATTAAAAAGGCTGTCGGTATCAAACAATTCCTGCGCGGCGGTCGTCGGTATAAACACTATGTCATCAAAATCAATTCCAAGCGTAACGCCTTTCTTTTCCATCACGCCTATGACGCGGTATTTGCTGTCTCCTATCGCCACAAGCGTGCCAAGCGCATTCTTGTCTCCGAAAAGATCTTTTTTCACCGTCCTTCCGAGAATACATACCTTTCTTCCAGAATCAACATCAGACGAGCTTATAAACCTGCCCGATTCAACTGACAGGTTTCTGATATCAAAATATGTCTCGGTAACTCCGGCTACAGAATTATCTCTGCTCTGGTTCAGATATTTAATCTTGGAGGAACCAAGAATCAGCGGAACTGCGTCTTGAATATGCCTTGAGCGTTTTTTAATTATTACAGCGTCATCATAGACAAGCTTTCTTACGGTAGTTGCGGCAGGTGGATGAAAGCCTCCCTTGGCAGAAGTTTTGCCCGGCACTACAATCAATATGTTCGTTCCGAGATTGCCAAGCTCTCTGCCTATGTAGGACCTTGCGCCCTCGCCTATTGAAACAAGCATAATGACGGACGCAACCCCGATAACAACGCCGAGCATTGTAAGGAACGACCTTACCCTGTTGCCCATAAGAGAGTCTCTTGAAACCCTTATAATTTCAATAACATCCACTCTGGCAAACCCCGTCTCTTATTGTTATTATCTTCCCTGTCTCATCAGCAATATCTTTCTCATGGGTAACAACAACAATCGTTACTCCTTCCTTATTTAAACCTTTAAATATCTCTATGATCTCTTTTCCGGAACGGCTGTCAAGGTTTCCCGTGGGCTCATCCGCAAGTATTATCGCAGGGCCGTTTATCAGTGCCCTTGCAATTGCGACCCTCTGCTGTTCTCCGCCTGAAAGTTCGCTCGGAAAATGCTCTGCCCTGTGAGAAAGGCCGAGTTTCTCAAGCATCTCAAACGCTTTTTTTTTCCTTGTATTAGGCTCCACCCCGCCGTAAAGCAGAGGCAGTTCGACATTTTTCCATGCAATAAGTTTAGGAAGAAGATTAAAACTCTGAAATACGAAGCCGATTTTTCTGTTTCTTACCTCTGCAAGTTCGTTGTCTGTTTTGCGGCTGACGTCAACACCAAGGAGCAGATATTGCCCTGATGTCGGCCTGTCAAGGCAGCCGATAATATGAAGGAGCGTTGATTTCCCCGAGCCTGAAGGCCCCATTATTGCCACAAAATCCTTTTCAGCGACTTCCATGTCTATGCCCCTTAAGACATCAACTGTCACCTTTGGCAGCACATACGACCTCTTTATATCCTTTAGAACAATCACTTTATCTTGCTATCTTCGTTTTCCCCATTCACCGATTTACCCCCTTCACCTATTCACCGTTTCTTTTACTCTCTTGCCGTCAGCAAGTCCCGTCGCATCCGGGTTTATAATCACTGTATCTCCCTCTTTAACGCCTGACCTTATCTCGGTAAAATTCCAGTTGAACTGCCCTGTTTCAACAGGAATAAGTTTTGCTGTTGAACCTTTTTTGATAAATACAAATTTTTTGCCGTTTTTCTCCATAAGCGCATGGGATGGAACCACAAGCGAATTTTTAATGTTGTCCACAATAATCTCCACATCAGCAGACATCCCCGGTTTTATAATGATTTGTTTTTCTTTAAGCCGTGTCCTCACCTCAAAGGTCCTTGTTTCCTGCTTGCCGCCGAGGACTACCGGCGATATAAGATATATTTCACCTTTAAAAATCTTTCCCAGATACGCGTCCATTGTAATATTAACCTGCTGGCCCAGTCTAACCTTTGCAACATCAGCCTCATCTATAAACGCCTCGATATAAAGGTCCTCCATAGAGACAACATGCGCCACCAAAGCGCCCGCTAAAGCGCCCGTTAAAGTTGTCTCGCCAACCTTGACAGGCCTTGATATTACCACGCCTGATATCGGAGATCTTATAAACGAATATTGATAGTTAAGCCTTGCAAGGGAAAGCGAGTTCTCAGCCTCTTTAACACCGGCATAAGCGACATTGTATTCTTTCTGTACAGCATCGAAATCTATATGAGAGATATATCCCTTTTCCTTCAGGTCGGTAAATCTCTTTAATCTTGTCTCTGCTTCCTTCTGAATTGATTTTGCCTTTTCCAGCGAGGCAAGCGCAATGTTAAGGCTCAGATGCGCCTCCTCAGGGTCAAGTTCGGCTATCATTGAACCGGGCTTGACTATGCTGCCCTCTTCAACATATAGTTTTGTAATCTTGCCTATCCTCTGCGCCGTGATCTTAACTTCTTTTTCTGATTTTATCGTGCCGGTTGATGTAGCAGTTACGGTAATCGCAAGCTCCTGCCTGTTTACAGGCGTTGTTTTAACATCAACTGCGCTGAAGGTTCCCTTGAGGATAAAAAACATTACCAAAAAAATTATTGCCGAAAGAAACCAAAAAATACGTTTTCTGTAAAAAGGCATTATTTCCTCCCTAATAAAATCAAATCATTTAAAGTTTAACATAAAAAAAGACAGGATAAACTCAAACAAGATAATCAAGAAGAGTAAACACAAACACTGTTATGCTTATATAGCCGTTCATATTGAAAAATGCCATATCAAGCCGGCTCAGGTCATTAGCGTTTACAAGGGAATGCTCATAAATGAAAAGCCCTCCCGCAACAGCCATGCCAATCCAGTAAAATATTCCAAGGTCAAAGATTATCCCTGTAACTGCAAGCAGTCCCCATGTGATGAGATGAAAGACCCTTGAAAAAAGCAGCGCATCCTTTATGCCGAACTTCGCAGGAATAGAATAAAGGCCCAAAGACCTGTCGAACTCAACATCCTGAAGCGCGTAAAGCACGTCAAAACCCGCAAGCCAGAAAACAACGGCAAAGGCAACAGGCAGTATCTCAGCGTTAAACGTGCCTCTAACGGCAATCCATGCGCCAACAGGAGCGGCAGAGATTGCAATGCCAAGGACAATATGCGAGAGCCACGTGAATCTCTTTGTGTATGAATAGATGAAAAGCACAGCGATAGCCAGAGGAGAAAGTTTCAGGCAGAGGGGATTTAGCATATATGCGGCAAAGATAAGAACGGCAAATGAAATAACCGCAAATAAAATTGCGCTGGATGGCTTTATCTTGCCGGATGGAAGCTCCCGATTCGCTGTCCTTGGATTTGCAGCATCAATCTTTCTGTCAATAATCCTGTTCAAGCCCATTGCCCCTGACCGCGCAGCGACCATTGCGACAACAATCCAGAATATCTGTTTTGCTGAAGGGATTCCCGAAGCGGCAAGAAGTGCGCCTGTAAATGCGAACGGCAGCGCAAAAATTGAGTGAGAAAACTTAATCATCTTCAGATACAGCGCTATCTTCTCAAACACAATCAATTCTCCTTTTCAAAAGCTTCAAAATAATAACACAATTGACAGTAGATTCTGCGTTTATTTGTTTCCTCTTTTTTACCAAAATGTGGTATATTCTGTCCATGAAAGCAGTAAATACCAACGCTGGATAAGCGTTAGTTAGCTGCATAGGAGGAAAGAGCTATGGACCCATATATGAAAGGTATGGCAGGTTTTTTATGGGCAACGATAATCCTGTATTTCATATCCAAAAAAAAGGGCGGCAGATGGACAACGGCATTTAGAATTGTGGGGGAGAAATGGGGGACACATCCCGTATTTCTTAACCGCACGTCTGATTTAGGCCGTTGACTGCAAAAACGACAGATGATTTCAGATAAAAGGAAAGGGGCGCAGGCATGATAAAATTCATCGGCTCGAAAGGATGTAAATAGCTATGGGTTGCCTGTTGGTTCTCGTCTTGGCCGGCGTGTCAACAGCCATGATATATTTTTTCGGATATCCTCTTTGGGTCATGGTGGCTTTAGGCTCGCTGTGGCTTGCCGCTGCTCTTTATTCTGCAATTTTTGGACATCGCGGTTTTGGCGGCGGACCGAGAACTGATCTTCTGATTGTGATTGCAGGAGCTGGCATTACAGCAGCAGTAATAATTCCGCAGTTTGAGGCGCAAAAACCCTGCAATCAGGCCAGAACAGCTCTGATGAAACTTGCCGATGCGGAAAATACATATTTTGCCGAACATAAAACTTATACCAAAGACCTCCAGCTCTTGCGCCTTTCTCTGAAACCGGAAGTCAATATTTCAATCGTTAAGTCTGATGGGCAGTCATTTATCGCTACGGCATCGCACAGGTTATGCGATAAAGATAATGATGGGAAACCTGATGTGCTTATGTGGGATTCTGCCAAAGGCGGGCCTCAATAACAGCGCCATGGGACTCACATACATAAGGGAATAGAAAATTAGCATGGCAAATGCACGGGCGCATCTTTTAATCTCAGGCAGGGTTCAGGGAGTGTTCTACAGGTCATTCACCGAAGACGTCGCGCAATTGCTCGGGCTTAAGGGATGGGTTAAAAACAGAAGCGACGGAAATGTTGAGGCAGTCTTTGAAGGCAAAAAAGAAGATATAGAAAAGGCCATAAAATCATGTTACAAAGGCCCTCCTGCCGCAAAGGTAAACAATATTGACGTCAAATGGGAAATTTTCAAAGGCGAATTTGATACATTTTCAGTGCGATATTTCTAACCCGCGCATTTATATCTTCACCCTCTTCAACAGGGCAGAGTTGCTCACTACCGACAATGAGCTTAATGCCATTGCTGCCGCGGCAATTATAGGATTCAAAAGCCCAAAGGCAGCAATCGGGATACCTACAGTGTTGTAAATAAACGCCCAGAAAAGGTTCTGTTTTATCTTCCGCATTGTCTTCCTGCTGAGTTTTATGCTCTTGATTACGTCTCTCAGGTCGTCCCTTACCAGTATGATGCCGCCTGTCTCTTTTGCCACATCAGAGCCGCTGCCTATTGCTATGCCGATATCTGCCTGGGCAAGTGCAGGGGAATCATTGATTCCGTCTCCCACCATTGCCACAACTTTTCCTTCAGCCTGAAGTTCTTTAATGACTTTAGACTTTTCACCGGGCAGGACATTTGCAACAATTCTTTCAATTCCGACTTTAGAGCCGATGGCCCTTGCGGTTTTTTCATTGTCTCCTGTCAGCATTACAACCTGAATACCTTCATCTTTAAGACCCTTCACTACATCTTCTGCGTTTTCCTTTAAAGTATCTGCAACTGCAATCAATCCGATAAATTTCTTATCTGCTGCAACCAGCATTACTGTGTTGCCCTTTTCTTCAAGACCTGATATTACAGACTCTTTATCCTGAATATCAATACCCATTTCTTTCATAAGCCTTCTGTTGCCTATCAGGATTTCTCTCTCCTGAGATTTTACTTTAACGCCGTGCCCTGGAACGGCCTCAAATGCCTCTGCATGGGGTATTGCAAGTCCGGCCATATTCGCCCTTTTTAAAATTGCCTCAGCCAGAGGATGTTCAGAACCTTTTTCCGCAATTGCTGCAAGTTGTATTATTTCACTTTCACTGACACTATTCACTGACACTATTTCTGTCACCTCAGGCTCACCTTTCGTGAGAGTACCGGTCTTGTCAAACACCACCACATTTAGTTTTTCAGCCCTTTCGAGATATTCAGCGCCCCGTATAAGTATCCCAAGTTCGGCTCCCTTACCCACTCCGACCATTAATGCCGCCGGCGTCGCTATGCCGAGGGCACAGGGACAGGCGATTATTAAAACCGCTACAAACGACAAAAGCGCCAAGGTGGTATTTCCAATAAGGACCCATATAATAGCTGACAGAAACGCAACGCCGATAACAGCCGGGACAAAAAAGGATGCAACCTTGTCAGCGAGCCTCTGAATCTGCGATGATGATGCCTGTGCCTCCTCCACCAATTTAATTATCTGGCTCAATGTAGTATCAGCGCCAATTCTTGTTGCCCTGAATTTAAAAGAGCCGACTTTGTTTATCGTGCCGCCTATCACATCATCGCCTGTCTTTTTTTCGACAGGGACGCTTTCACCGGTCAGCATCTTTTCATCTACAGATGAGTGCCCTTCCGTGACAATTCCGTCGGTTGGAATTTTTTCCCCCGGCCTGACAACGACAATTTCATTTACCATAACCGATTCGGCGGGAATTTCAACCTCCACGCTATCTCTGACGACCCTCGCTGTCTGTGGTTTAAGGTCGAGGAGTTTTCTGATCGCTGCGGAACTTTTTTTCTTGATAATCTCTTCCATGTATTTCCCGAGGAGGACAAAGGCGATAATAATAGCAGACACGTCGAAATATACATTCTTTTCTTCAACAGGCAGAACACCGGGGAAAAAGACCACAAATGCGCTGTAAAGATATGCAGTTGATGTGCCGAGCGCTATGAGAAGGTCCATATTCGCCACACGGTCTTTGATGGCATGATATGCGCCTATGAAAAAACCTTTTCCGCCGAATATCATAATGGGAGTTGTGATGATAAAGAGCCAGACACCTGCATTGAACCATGGTAGAAACGAAAAAGGAACCCAGGTGAGAACGGTTGCCCCTGCTGCAAGACCGAGAAATAAGGCCGCCCTGAAGATCGCCAGAAAAAGGACTCCCGTAAGGGCAATAGTCACCCGTCTCTTCATAGACTTAAGCTCTGCTTCAGGAGACTCGAATGTTCTTACACAGTCTTCGCTGCAAAAATAGTATGCCCTGCCTCTGGCTTCCCTCTTTATGGAGCGTTCCTTCGGGATTACCATACCGCATATCGGGTCCTTTGCCATCTCTGAGATTACCTTTGAAGTGGCAGAAACCAATTCCTCCATCTTAGGCATCATCATAATGGTCTTCTTACCGAGGAAAGATTCAGGGTCTTTATCGAATTTTTCCTTGCAGTGTTTCGCGCAGAAATAATATTTCTTTCCTTTATATTCCGATACACCGGCAGCCCTTGCATCCTCAATTGTCATATTGCATACAGGATCCGTAACCTTCATTCTAACTCCTTTCCATAACCTGCATATTTTAACTATTTTACAGGAGATTTTTAAAGTTTATTGCAGTTCCGCCCTCATCTGAACATATTTAGCTATACCGTTTCTCGTTATCAAACCTGCAAGATTTCCTTTATCCATCACAACAAAACGGCCTTTATCCTCTCCTATCATCAGCTCCAGCACTTTCCACGCATCGTCATTCTCAGCTAGTTCCCATCTAATGTCATGAGGAATGAAAATTTCCGATACCGGAACATCCTTCCACTTCTCTTGCGGAACATTCCTGATTTCCTTCAAGTTCAGAATTCCGAGGAACTTGCCGTCATCCACTACCGGAAATCCTCCGTACCCGAATTTGAGAAAAAAATCATTTACAGCAGTCTCTATTGTAATATCCGGAGAAACCGTCACAATGTCCCTTATCATTATGTCTTTTACCTTGATATCTTTGAGCAGTTCCTTAAGCCCTGCTTGTTGATAGCTAGCCTGCGCGGCAGAGTGCAGGAACCACCCTATGAGCATTAACCATAGGCCTCCAGGGACCCCCACGAATATGGAAAAAATTCCGAATACTATAAAAAAAATGGAAATCTTTTGCCCGTAACTTGCGGCTTTTTTTGTTGCATAAAAGAAATCGCCTGTCTTGTTCCACATTAATGCCCTCACAACCCTGCCCCCATCCATAGGAAAACCTGGGATCAGATTAAATATCCCGAGTATGAGATTAACCTGATACAGGTAATGGAAAATGGCTTTTGTGACCTGATCGGCAACAAAGGCATGAATCATAAAGAACAAAAATGAGAGCATAAAACTTGAAAGCGGCCCCGCGATCGCCATCCTGAATTCTGCCTTGGGATGGGGAGGCTCGCTCTTCATCTGAGCCACTCCTCCGAATATGAATAAGGTTATGCCGGCTATCTGCATACCGTATCGCATAGCGATATATGAATGGGAAAGCTCATGCAGGGCAACCGATACGAAAAGCATAAGTGCGGCAACAGCGCCGCCAAACCAGTAGGACATTCCGGGAAGTTCAGGCGCAACCTTGGGGAAATAATATGTGGATAAGGACCACGTAATCAACCCGAAGACAATAAGCCATGAAAAATGGACCCTTACAGGTATGCCCATGACTATAGCTATCCTTAATGAGCCGGACTGAAGAGAAGACGCATTCATGATAATTCAATCATCCCACATTATTATTTTCTTCACAAGTAAGGCCTGCACAGACTGAATCAGCGAATTGCACAGTATCCTCCGGGAACCCCTTTCTTAGAAAAGACTACCTGCCACACATGCATATACCTGGAACGGAAACCGCCTGAACAGCTCAAAAGATAGTATTTCCACATACGGTAGAACCTGTCGCTATATGTCGATCTCAATTGCTGCCAGTTGCGGTCAAAATTATGAAACCATGCCATCAGGGTTGGGTCATAATAGACGCCGAAATTGTGCCAGTCTTCTATGACAAATAACCCCTCGACAGAGGCGCTGATCTGCTTCATAGAGGGAATCATCGAATTCGGAAATATATATTTGGCAAGCCATGGATTAACAGCCGCATTCGAGCGAGCGTCCCCGATAGTGTGCAGTAAAAATAGCCCGCCGTCTTTTAAGCATTTATACACCGCCTCCATATAAGTCCGGTAGTTTTTGTGCCCGACATGCTCGAACATGCCGACGGAGACTATATGAGCGAACTTTTCATTGACATCCCTGTAATCCTGCAATCTGATTTCGATCGGCAAATCTCTGCAGTGTTCCCTTGCGAGCGAAACCTGTTCTTTTGATACTGTAATGCCGACTACACTTGCTCCGTATTTCTCGGCAGCGTATTTGGCGAATCCACCCCACCCGCAGCCGATGTCGAGCACCTTATCACCGGGCCGCAATCCTATTTTTCTACAGATTAAGTCGAGCTTTGCCTCTTGAGCAGAATCCAAATTCGCTGAGCCTTTCCAGTATCCGCAACTATAGATCATTCTCCTATCCAGCATATGTCTATATAATTCGTTGCCGATATCATAGTGGCGCTCTCCGATCTGGAATGCTCTCGACTTTCTGCTCAGATTGAAGATAACGGAATTGAGATCCATGAGAATAAGCTTCAGCCCCCTCTTAACCTTCTCTTCCGGGTTTGACAAAAGAAGTTTATAAAAGAACTCATCAAGCCTTTCGCATTCCCACCATCCATCCATATAGGACTCACCAAGCCCGAGGTTTCCTTCCTTTACGGCCCTTCTATAAAAACCGCCGGCCTTTATCCTGATGTCCCATGGATTATTGCCGTTGATGATTATGCCGGCATGAGACAGTATTGCTTCGACAAGACGCTTGTATTTATCGTTTCCCATATCAAGTCCCCACACTAATGCACTGGCAACTCTTTTTGAGGCTTACTTTAATTTCGGTTTCTTCTCGTTATCGTCTCTTCCTCCCGACGCCGAATATAGCGATATTTCCGAAATGCTTTATACTAATTATATCCACATTGTTATTCTTTAGCTCATCCTTAAACTCGTCAAAGCTGAACATCCCTCCGGCAGGATGTGTTGCAATTATACTTAACATAGAACCTTTTGTAAAAATGCTTGTAAACTCCCTGAGCGGCTCTTCAAAAAATAATTCCCCTCCGTTTTTCAGAACCCTTGAAACCTCTTTTACCGCCTTTCTCCAGTCCTCCATGTGATGGATAACACCGAAAGAAAAAACAGCATCAAACTTGTTATCAGGCTCATCAAGAGCCATTGCATCGGCAACCCTGAACTCAATCTTATCCTTAAATTCAGGACTGAGGTTCTTCTTTGCCCTTTCTATCTGTTCAGAATCTACGTCAGTCGCAATAACCCTTTGCGCGCCGAATTGCTCAACAATTATCTCTGCCCCAACTCCCCTTCCGCAGCCAATCTCAAGGCAGAGCGGATAGCTTTCAAAACCAGCCATCCGCTTCAACATGGGGCCTTCTATGCGCCTCTGAATAAAAGCCCTGAGAGGGTTATTTGTTATAAGCCTCTCTCCAAGATTAAGCTTCATACCGTATATTCGTCATGAATTAATGTCCGTGTTCGTCCTTCTTCTTTCCTTCCTCAGGATTCTTGGGCGGTGTCCCTCGCATTTCAGAACCTGCGCCTGTTATGCATTCATATGCTTTTTTCATCTGATCCATCATCTCCATTTGAGATGCCTCGGTTGCTGTCTTGGGGTCTTTAATGTGCACTTCATGAATATCTATTGCTTTCTTAAGCCACTCCTCCGCACATTTCACTTTTGGTATTCCTCCCATCATTTCCATGCGCTTTGACATCATCTTGTCCATCTTTTCATGCATCTTGTCCATTTCCATCATCATTTCTTTTTTCTCGGCAGGCTTTACGCCTTTCATCATCTTCTTCTGCATCTGCATCATGTTCATCATCATCTGCACCATTGCCTTGTGTTCCTTCATCATCTGCTGGCACATCGGCATCATCTGCATCATAGGCATCTGCTGTCCCTCGCCCATTTGCTGTTTCATCATCTCCTGACACATAGGCATCATCGGCATTTTGCCTTCGCCGCCCATCATGCCCTGCCCCATCGGCCCTTTCTGTTCAGGTTTCATGCCTTCACCCATCTGCGCATACGCCGAAACGCTGAAAACAAACAAAACTGCAAAAACAATCGCTAACCTTTTCATATTCGTCCTCCTTAACAAGATTTATGACATTTACAAGACAACCCTTTCTTCTTCAATATCTTTTCTATCTTCATCTCTCACCTCCTTTTTTAGTAAAACAACAGATTCCCGTCAAAATCTCTTCGCTTTTTGCGAGTGCTACATAATCGCATATAAATTTGAAGGAATTATGAATATCTAAATCATCTCACATCTAAACTCATCCTGCAAGGGTCTGCATGAGATTCTTTATGCAGCTTTTTTCATGTCGTCATTCTCAAACCGAAGCGCCTTTTGGGGGCAGGCGGCAACGCAGGTTGAGCATTTGATGCAGTCGTTATCACCCATAATGCCGTCTTTTTTATATATGTGAGGACTTAATTGCATCGGACATACTTTTGAGCACAGCTTGCAGTCAACACATTTCTCATTGACGCTTAGAGGGTGTTTGCCTTCTGACATATAATTGCTCAGCGTGCCTATGGGGCAGATATGGCACCAGATGCGCTGCTGATAGATAATGCCAAGGATGATGCCGGCTGAAGTTGTAACACTCAACAGTTTTACCATGGCAAGCCCTATCTTGTCTATATCACCCCATGACATATAAATCTGCGAACCAAGGATGCCAAACAGCAGGCTCAGCATGAAGATACGGAAGTGCTTTTTTCTGAAAAACGACGGGATTGTCCTTTTTGCGCTGAACTTTTGGAGAAAGAGGTCATAGAAGCTGCCTCGCGGGCACATCCAGTCGCACCACGCCCGCCCCTTATATAGCGCAATAGCAAGGGCCCCTGCCATGCATCCCAGGAGGAGAAATCCGAGCACCGGAAAAAACCAGCCGCCTATTACTACGAGAGGAAGTCCCAGCCACGTATATAATTGAAGTTTGGCTCTTTTTTTCTTAAACGCTACCGGCATATTATCTCCTTTTCCGTCTCTGCCTTTTCTTTTTATCCATAAATTTGAGGAATGTCTCCATGTCGCATTTTCCTGTTTTTTTCTGAAACTCATGACAGTCAGACAGGGATTTCAGATCAGCTTTGAATGTTACGTCGCTTCTCAATTCTTCCTTGAGAATTTTTAATATGCGGGCCCAAGCAGGCTGCATGTTCTTCTTGATTGAGTAAAATATCATCTTCCCTTCGCGTCTTTCAGAAAGAAAATCTGCGTTGCTGAGAAGCGACAGATTCCTTGATACAAGGGGCTGCGATATCCCAAGGACTCCCATTATCTGGCATACGCACAGTTCTTTCCTCTGGAGGAGCAGAAGTATCCTCACCCTTGTCTCGTCGGACAGCAGTCCGAATATGTTCACAACATATTTCATATAAACATATTTATATATGATTATATGAAAAAAGTCAAGAAAAAAGTATCATACAACTGCCGCCGAAAAGGTGCTGGGACTTTCTGACGGTTTGATTGGCGGGTAGATTTTATGGCTGAAAATATTATAAACTGTAAGCACAAATTTCAAAATGGGCATTAAACAATGGCAGAAGACATTAAAGCTGACAAGAAGATTAATATCAAAGGACTTGTGTGCCCGTACACGTTTGTAAAGGCAAAACTGGCTGTTGAGGATATGGAGGTCGGGCAGGTTCTTGAGATACTCCTTGATTATGAGGAAGCGTTAAGAAGCATCCCCAAATCAATGGAAGACCACGGGCAGAAGGTCTTAAAAGTTGAAAAAATAAATGATACTGATTGGATACTTGTTATAAGGAAGGAAAAGGAATGAGCGAATTCACGGAAGACCAGCTTCAGCGATACAGCCGTCATATAATTCTTCCCGAGGTTGGCGGAAAAGGACAGAAAAAACTGCTTAATGCAAAGGTTTTTATAATCGGAGCAGGAGGACTGGGATGCCCTGTCGGTTACTATCTTGCTGCTGCCGGCGTCGGGACAATAGCAATGATAGATAATGACGAGGTTGAGTTAAGCAATCTTCAGAGGCAGATTGCGCATAGCGTTAAGACACTCGGGAAACCTAAGGTTGAATCAGCAAAAAACACCTTTGAGTCCTTAAATCCTGATGTGAATGTCATAGCGCTCAAGCAGAGAATTTCAAAAGACAACATTATGGATCTTATAAAAGATTACGATGTCGTAGTTGACGGAAGCGATAATTTCCCGACGCGGTATCTTGTTAACGATGCCTGTGTAATGGCAGGAAAGCCGCTTGTAAGCGGCGCAATCCTGAGATTTGAAGGGCAGGTTACAACGATTATTCCCGGAGAGGGTCATTGCTATAGGTGCCTGTTTGAAGAAATGCCTCCTGCAGGCCTTGTCCCGTCATGCCAGGAAGCGGGCGTGCTCGGAGTGCTTCCCGGAGTTGTAGGCGGCCTTCAGGCAACAGAGGTATTGAAGCTTATACTCGGCAAAGGGGATGTTTTAAAAAATGAACTGCTGATTTATAACGCACTCAAGACAACTTTCAGGAAAGTCAAAGTTCCTAAGAATCCTGACTGCCCTGTATGCGGCAGCAACCCTACCATCAAGAAACTTCTTGATTATGACGCTGAATACTGCACTATGCAGTAGTTTTCAGCATAGAGAGGAGGCAATAATCTTTGCCTCCTCTCTATGAGCCATTACCCTGATTGAATTTATTAGAGCTTTTTGGTATTATTTCATAATTTGTATGGAAGACAGAGATAAGAAATATTTGCTTGAAGCAATGCTTTTTCTTTCGGGTGAGCCTGTAACACTGCCGTCTTTGAAGGATGTCACAGAGATGCAGGAGACTGAACTGAAAAAATTTATGGACGAGCTTATGGCAGAGTACAGGGAGAGAAACGGCGGGGTACTGATCACCGAGATAGCCAACGGTTATCAGATGATAACAAACACTGCGTATGCTCCTTTTCTGAAAAAATTCAGGGCCAAGAGCGCCGTTGCAAAACTTTCGGCATCAGCCCTTGAGACACTTGCAATAATCGCATACAGGCAGCCAATCATCAAGGCTGAGATAGAACAATTAAGAAGCGTAAATTCAGACGGAGTTGTAAAGACGCTCCTTGACAGAAAACTTGTAAAGATACTCGGGAGAAAAGAAGCTCCGGGCAGGCCCCTGCTTTACGGAACGACAAAAGAGTTTCTGCAGTATTTCGGGTTAAAAGACCTTACAGGGCTACCCACACTCAGAGACATAGAAAGGGAAGAGGCTGCTTGATAACAGGAGGAAACACATGAAAAGATTTTGCCTTGCTGCCGCAATATTATTAATTTTTTCAACATATTCATATGCGGATGTGACATATAAAATAAAAAAAGGCGACACCCTTTCCGGAGTCTCAAAAAAATTCAAGGTCACCGCTAAGGAAATCCGCAGCCTTAACAATCTAAAAAAATCATCAAAGCTTAAAATAGGACAGGCCTTAATAGTCAGGAAGACCGGCCCAAAGACCTACACTGTCAGAAAAGGCGACAGCATTAACAGGATTGCAAAAAAATTCAAAGTTGATGTTGTAGAACTGAAAGATATCAATCTTCTCGACTCTGATTCCTTGAGGCCAGGACAAAAACTCCTCCTTGAAGCTGAACCTGAAGTTGAAATTTCACAAATAAATTTGGAGGAAGAGATAAAGAATATCTCGGAATCAGAAGAAATAGCTCAGATGAATGCAAAAGACCGGCTCATATTATTCGCAAAAAAGTTTATTAACATCCCGTATAAATTCGGCGGGAACAGCATTATGGGCATTGACTGTTCAGCGTATGTTCAGAAAGTCTACAGCCTGATAGGAATAACCATCCCGCGTTCGGCAAGGCTTCAGTTCAAGGAAGGAGAAATCGTTGACAGGGATTCTCTCTCTATCGGCGACCTTGTGTTTTTCAGGACCTATGCCTCATTCCCTTCTCATGTAGGCATATATCTGGGGAACGACCTTTTCATACACGCATCTTCAAAGGGTAAAAAAGTCAGCATAGACAGCCTTACAACTCCATACTACTTCAAGAGGTTTATAGGCGGGAAACGCTTCATCATGGACAATGCTGAAATAGAAATAACAAAACAGCTCCACGAAGGATAGCATCAGCCATCATACATAACCTTGCCCATATCGCTTACGTCATAACCTCCGAGCTTTGCAACCATATCCCTGAATTCATTATCTTCCCTGATAATGCTTAACAGAGCCCTTATCATATCTGTATTGTATAATTCAAACGGAATCGCAAGGTCATACCGTTCCTTTGCAACAGGAATAAAATCAAGCTCAAGCGCTTTCGCCGATGCAAGAATTGCAAGTCCCGTGTCTGCGATGCCGGTAAGCACCGCTGATGCAACACCCATGTGGGTATATTCCTCTCTTTCATATCCTTTCACATCTTCAGGTTTTATTCTGAATTCCCGCAGGTGTTTGTCTGTCAATAACCTGGTCCCTGCACCTGCCTGCCGGTTTATAAAAACAACATCCTCCCTTGTCAGGTCTTTAAATCCTTTTATATTTTTCGGATTGCCTTTCAGCACAAGAAGCCCCTGCTCCCTGTAAACTAAATTTACGAGAACAATCCTTCTGTCAGAAAGAAGTCTTTTAATAGAAGATACATTATATTCTCCTGTCTCCTCGTCAAGCAGGTGTGTTCCTGCAATATGCGCCTCTCCTTTTTTTAAAGCCATCAACCCGCCCATTGAACCGGCATGGGCTGACGAAAGCGAGAGTTTCGGATATTTCTTTTTCAGTGAATTTGCAAGCAGGTCAAGCGCATTATCATGGCTTCCAATGCATACTATTGTATTTTCTATTTCGTTTTTTGTTCTAAGCAGTTCTACATTCACCTCTGAACCTGCGCCTATTCCCTCAGACATGGCAGGTATTCTTACAAAACCATCCGCGCGCACAAGCGACATCAACACTCCCGCCCCGCGCGAAACAGGAGTGGCAATGAATTTATCTCCGACCTTCCCTATCTTGACCCTTAAAAATTCTTCCTGCCCGAGAGTTGAGGCAGCCTGTCTTGAAAGGACTGCCTGCAAAATCTCCGGGGGATCCATTTCTATCCCCTGCCATCTGTAAATCACAGGCTTTCCGAAAAGATTAAACGTTATGAATGCTGACACGGGATATCCCGGAATGCCGAGCACAGGCTTATTTCTAACAATCCCTGCCATCACAGGCTTGCCGGGCTTTATGCTTACACCGTGAAATATTATTTCACCGGTTTCGCTTATGGCTCTTGATGTAAAATCCTCAGAACCTGAAGATGCGCCCGCATTTACGACAACCATGTCCCCTGCCTTATGCGCCTCTAAAATTGCTTCCTTTAACATGTCAATATTATCAGGGACAATTCTGAACCTGACAGGCTCTCCTCCCCATTCGGAAACAAGACCGCTGAGCATCCTTGAATTGTATTCAATAATATCTCCTCTTTTTAAATTGGTTCCGGGCTCTACGATTTCGGTGCCTGTCGGGATAATCACCACCTTCGGTTTTCTCCTGACTTTAATATCTACATGACCTCCTGCAAGCATTGCGCCTACATCAACAGGCCTTATTCTATGATTTTCAGGAAGTATAAGCTCTGTGGCAACAATATCCTCGCCAATCACCCTTACATTCTGCCATGGAGTTGCAGGCTCGGTAATCTCAATGTGGCCTTCATGCACATTTACATCTTCTATCATTATCACTGTATTAAAAACATCGGACATCGGGTCTCCTGTGTCAACATAAACCGCCTGCTCACCGAGTTTAAGTTTTTTGGGGGATGTCTCGGACGCGCCAAAGGTTTCCTGATATTTAACGGCATATCCGTCCATTGCAGATGAATGATAGAAAGGAGATGAGAGCCTTGCTGTCACCGGTTCTGCTGTTATCCTTCCGAGGGATTCCGAGACCATTACTCTTTCTCCGGGAAAAGCTATAAGAAAACCCTGTGATTCAAGCCTTCTGAGCCATTTTTCTATGGCCTCATTCAGCGGGGTTGTCTCAAGATAAATCTCACGCTTTAATTCCACCTCTTTAATGTCTCCGGGTTTTTATTGATTGTATAGGTTCCAAAAGAAAGCTTTTCTAACAGGGTTAAAATCTCAAAAATGCTCCTATACCACCTGCGTCTGACAGCTCTTTATTCTCTGCTATCACTTCTATCTGCGAACCTTGTTCCACTGCTCTCTGCGCTGCGAGGTCAGTAAGATAATTGACTTCCTCCATCCCCCCCTTACAATAAGGGCAGACAGATACTTTCTGCTTTGAAAGATTCCTGCAGTTCCGGCATTCGTAGCCTTCATCTTTAAAATTCTTCAGTAATACGAGCTTCCGTATTCTTCCTTCTTGAAGCGCATTTATAACATCCTCTATGCCTATTACTGCATTCTGCCCTTTACCTGCTGCTGTCAGCAAATCAGAAACAATCGCCTTCTCCGCCATGCTCTCAGACTCGCTTATCACAGGTTTGACTTTTTCAAATACATCATTGACATTCGCAAACATCTCGGCATGAAAAGCGCCCACAATCTTTTTACTGACTGCACTTGGAAGCATCTCCCTTACCTTTGCAACGGCGTCGTCGGAACCTCCTGTTATTATCCTTTCTATCCGCTCAGCTGCCAGAAATGACTCCAGTTTTTTTACTACGTCTTTTATATGCAGGCTTACATGATAATCTATATGCCGTTCAAATCTGTGTCCTGACAGAGAAAACCATCCTCCTCTTTTATGTTTTCCCGGCACATCATGAGTATGCACCTCGCCGTATTCCTCTATCTCGCCAAGATGCACGAGGAACAAACGCGCAGATTCCTTGTCAACAAGAAGCACAGCATACTGTTTATAGTTATCAAGTATATCAAGCAAAGGTTCTATGTATGGAGTCTTATCCGCTATTATTGCGTTCTTTACAGGGACAGCAAGATGATACTCCTTCCAGAATGACTTTTCAGAAGAAGTGATGATGGCCAATCCTTTTTTGAATTCCCTCTTATTGCTGGTAACAAAAGCCTCAAGCTTTTCAATGTCATTTTTAATCTTTTTAAATATTTTCCTGTCTTCCTCTTCCGAAAATTTTTTAAGCATATTCTTGAGATGTATAACATAATCTCCCTTTGTACCGGGGCTTACATTAAGATAGAGGCTTACAAAATAGCTACCATCCGCCTGAAGTGTTGTGATTTCTTTTAGCTCTTCCCTGTTAAGCATTTGTGCCTCCTTCTTCCGTACCTCTGAATATTTCAAATACTGATATGAAAAGCGCCAGAACCAGAGGCCCGATTACAAACCCGATAAAACCGAAAAAATTTATCCCGCCTATAACACTGAAAAAGATAAGAAGCGTCGGCATCTTTGTCCTTCCGCTTATTATGACAGGCTTCAGAATATTATCCACTATGCCTATCACCAATATTCCAAAAAGCAAAAGCGCTATGCCCTTCATATAACTGCCTGTTATAAACAAATATATGCTTGCCGGGCCCCATATTGAAAAAGTGCCGAGCATGGGAAGAAATGACATCACTGCCATTGCAGACCCCCATAAAACAGGCGCATTAATGCCGAGCGCAAAAAATGCTACTCCTCCAAGCGCTCCCTGGACAATTGCAACTACAACTCCGCCGTAAACTGTTGACACTACCATATCCTTCACCTGCAATCTGAGCCTGTCTTTCTGATTTTCAGAAAAAGGAATATAATTCCCTATTTTCTGCAAAATGTCAGGCCCATCCCTCAGGAGAAAAAATACCGCAAATGCCATAAATATGAAATCTATGATTGCCCTGCTGATATTCGCTGCCCAGACGGAGAGATTATCCACCAGCCCCTTGCCGAATTTCTTAAGACCTTCAAAGACAACATCACTTATCTCTACACCCTCAATGCCGAAATAGGACTGTATCTTCTCAGTAAAACGCACAACATGAGGAGAGGCAAGGACATTCTTGATGGAGTCAATAGCTTCCTTATCAATCTTTTCAGCAATATCCTTTAGTTCATCCAGAAGAACAAAAGAGAGATAGATAAAAGGCGCAACAATCACAATGAGAATTAAGGCTGTTGTTATAAACGACGTAAAAAATCTGGATCTGCCGAACCTTAATATAAACGTATATGCAGGATAGAAGACTATAGTAAAAACTATCGCCCATGCAATGGCGTTAAAAAACGGCTTAAGTATCTGGTATGACAGATAGCCAAGCACAAGCAGTATGAATATCGAGGTTACGACATAAAACCTATTTACCCTCAATTGCCGCCTCCGCAAAAGCCCTGAAAATTTTTTCTGACAGGCTGTCCTGCAGCCGCTCAGGATGCCACTGCACTCCAAGAAGAAACGGATAATCCTCGCCGCATACTGCCTCTGCGATACCGTCAGGAGAAAAGGCAATTGCATTCAATCTCTGCCCAATAGCCTTTACCGCCTGATGATGAGAACTGTTAACCTTAAACTCGCCTCTATCTATAAGTTTATTATCGTCTATTTTAATTGTATGCCAACCCTCTCTGTGCTCCATTGCCGAGGGAACCTGCTGCCTTATATCCTGATAAAGGCTTCCTCCAAAAGCAACATTGATAAGCTGCATCCCATAACATATGCCGAGCACCGGCTTCTTCAGCTTTATTATCTCATGAATTACTGCAAATTCAAAGTCGCTTCTGTCCCTTTCAACAATTTTTATCTCATAATTTACATCTTCGGCGTAATAGGAGGGATGGAGGTCGCTTCCTCCTGAGACAAGAATTCCGTCAATCCTTAAAGCAATATCCGCGGCATTACGCAAAGGCGCCAGCAATACAGGACAGGCTCCTGCATTCTCAACAGCCGCTGCATAATCCCTGTTGAGTTTAAAGCGGTTGTCCTCGATGTCTGCTGTTATACCTATAACCGGCCTCAACAGACCCTCACACTCTCAACTTTCCGCCTGTCTCTGCTGTGATATACTTAACAATATTAAGATGCATTTCTTCCACTTCCGCTTCCGTAAGTGTTCTGCTGTCCGACCTGTATCTTACCGTAAATGCAAGGCTTTTCTTTTCATCAGGAATATTTCTGCCTTTATAAAAATCAAAGATGGAAACATCCTCTATTAGTTCTGACGGATAAGCCCTTATGAGGTTCTCAATGTCAGACGCGCTGAGCTTATCATCCACAATGATTGCTATGTCACGCTCAATACACGGGAACTTTGGTACCGGCGAATACTCCATAGAAGCAGGAATCAAAGAAATTAATCTGTCAAAGTCTATTTCAAATACAACTATCTCGGGTCTCGGCACTTTCATATCCAGCTTATCAACCACCACTGGCGAAACAGCTCCGAGCAAACCTATGCTTGAACCTGAGATACGAATCTCACATGACTGTCCGGGATGAAGGAAAGGCTCGCTTGAAGGAGAAAACGCATAACCATTAATATGCAGGTCACCGAATAAGTCTTCAATCATCCCCTTGACTACATAGAAACCGCTTGCTTCTTCTTTCCACAAAGATGGTTTTCTTTCCCTATAATAGACGCCGCCAAGACACGTGATTTCAAGAGGCAGCGGCCGTCCTATATCCTCAAATACTCCGGATAACTCAAAAATTCTTATATCTCTTATGCCCCGCGAAAAATTATACATGAAATTTTCAAGCAGAGACGGAATCAGTGTCGTCCGTAACAATGAGCTTTCCTTCTTCAGCGGGTTTTTTATCGAAACTACCCTGCGCCTTCTGTCCTCCGCTGCGATATGAAGCATATCGAGGCCTGTTTCAGCCATGAAGCTGTAATTTATAGCCTCGCTGAACCCTGCTTTTCTTACTATATCTTTTATCCTGATAGCGTAAGTTTGTTTCCTGTCCGGGTTCCCTCCCGAAATGCCGGCTTTTGGAATTGTTGTCCGTATTTTCTGATAACCGTAAACTCTTGCTATCTCCTCAATAACATCAGGCTCCGTCTTAATGTCAGTCCTGAATGCCGGAGGTTTTGCCATAAAATAGTCCTTGTATAAATCCACGGCAATGCCCAATCGTTTAATTATATCCACCATTTCTTTGTCAGGAATCTCTGTTCCCAGAACCTTATTGACCCTGTCATATCTCACATCCACAGTTACAGGGACAAACCTTTTTGGATAAACATCAACTTTCTTACAGACAATTCCTCCGGCAACCTGCCGGATTAAGTATGCTGCCCTGTCAAGCGCACTGCTCAAAGCCTCAATGTCCGTGCCTCTTTCAAATCTGTACGACGATTCGGATTTAAGGCCCAAAGCCTTTGACGTCCTTCTGACTGATGTTGGTTCAAAATATGCGCTCTCAAGAAACACATCATGAGTAAAATCACCAACCTCTGTTTCAGCGCCGCCCATAACGCCCGCAATTGCTACGGGATTTTTTGCATCCCATATGAGAAGCGCATCCGGCAGCAATTTTCTCTCTATGCCGTCAAGTGTCACAATACTGCAGTCTTCCTCTGCAAGCGCCACCTTTATTGATTTCCCCTTCAACGTATTAAGGTCAAACGCATGCAACGGATGGCCTGATTCCATGAGCACATAGTTTGTTATATCCACTACATTATTTATCGTTCGTATGCCGCATTTGGTAATCCTGCTTTTAAGCCAGTCCGGCGAAGGCGCAATCTTTACTCCCTTTATAACCCTTCCGGCATATCTATGGCATAAGTTTGCGTCAAGTATTTCTATCTTAAAACCATCATCCGAAGCTTCTTCTTTTATGTCATGCTCAGGATGCTTTAGCGGCAGGTTCATTGCCGTGGCAATCTCCCGCGCAATACCGATAATGCTCAGACAGTCAGGCCTGTTCGGAGTAACATTAACCTCAAATACGAAATCTCCGTCCAGCTTTTCTACGGCCTCCACCTCAAGTCCGGCCATTGTAAGAATATCCGCTACTTCTTCGGGGCTTTTAGTGATGTCAATAAACTCTTTTAACCAATCAAAAGGAACACGCATAGTATGTATTATATCTATGCGATATGGAGATTGACAAGGAAAAGTTTAACATGAATTCCTAACCCGAAAATGCAATTCAATTATTTATGGCAGGAATGTAAGCTGAAAAAACTTTACGGTTCTCCACGGCGAATCCGCCGGGGCGGACAGCGCCTCAGTAATGCATTTATGATAATGATGAGGTATTCTTGTATGTATTCAAGATGAGAAAGACTATGTATTCATCATATCAAGGAAGTCCTTGTTGCCCTTTGTCCCTGTAAGCTTGCCAAGCAGAAACTCCATGCTTTCAACAGTGCTCAGAGGGTTTAAGACCTTCCGCAGTATCCACATCTTATTCAGCACATCCTTATCAACAAGCAGCTCCTCTTTCCTTGTGCCTGATGCGTTTATGTCTATGGTCGGGAATATCCTCTTATCAACGAGCTTCCTGTCTAAGTGAAGCTCCATATTGCCTGTGCCTTTGAATTCTTCAAAGATAACATCATCCATCCTGCTTCCGGTATCAACAAGCGCGGTGGCAAGGATTGTAAGGCTGCCGCCGTTTTCAATATTCCGGGCAGCTCCAAAAAATCTCTTTGGTTTTTGAAGGGCATTTGAGTCAAGCCCCCCCGACAAAACTTTCCCGCTTGTGGGCATAATCGCATTATACGCCCTTGCAAGCCTTGTTACGCTGTCAAGAAGGATAACGACATCACGCTTACTTTCTACAAGCCTCTTTGCCCTTTCTATAACCATCTCGGCGACCTGGCAGTGTCTCTGAGGCGGCTCATCAAATGTTGAACTTATTATCTCTGCTGACGGAACCTGCCTTTTCCAGTCAGTAACCTCTTCAGGCCTTTCGTCTATCAGAAGGATTATAAGATGTATTTCCCTGTGGTTTGTCTTCGTGGCCTTTGCTATTGACTGAAGCAGCATTGTCTTCCCTGTTCTCGGCGCAGCGACTATCATCCCCCTCTGTCCTTTGCCGACCGGAGCTATAAGATCCATTACCCTTGTTGAATAATCACTTGTGTCATATTCAAGCTTTATTCTTTCGGTGGGATAATACGGAGTAAGGTTGTCAAAAAGCGTTCTGTTTATGCTGTCTTCGGGAGATTCATGGTTTACCGCCTCCACTTTGAGAAGCGCAAAATATCTTTCGCTCTCTTTTGGAGGCCTTATCTGGCCTGAAACGAGGTCGCCTGTCCTCAAAATAAATCTGCGTATCTGCGAAGGCGAAACATAAATATCGTCAGGGCCGGGAAGATAACTGTAATCAGGTGAGCGGAGGAATCCGAAACCGTCAGGCAGTATTTCAAGAACGCCCTCCCCGAATACATTTCCTGTCTTTTCAGCCTGCGCCTGAAGTATTGCAAATATGAGATCCTGCTTCCTCATGCCTGACGCGCCGTCCACATTCAGGGTCTTTGCAACAGTAGTAAGCTCGTAAATAGTCTTTTCTTTCAGCTCTGAAATAGATATGTTATCCATATTAAACTCCTCTTAGGGATTTTCTCTGGCGGTTTTTTATATTTAATAATAAAACCCGGTAGGCATTGCCTATCCTGAGGGGGTTTTTTTCAATAAAAGGACTGCTACTGGATAAAGCTTACTAGAATATATTTGCTTTTGTCAATACCTGCGTGTTAAATTGTCATTAAAAAATTATGCGCTACGGAGAAAAGGCTATAAAAACGGCAAGGTTAGAGTTGTGGGACAATCCCTGCCCTGAAAAAGACTATGAAATCAATGTAAGTTTTCCTGAATTTACATGCCTCTGCCCGCGCTCAGGCTATCCTGACTTTGCAACGATAGCTATAAAATACGTTCCTGACATGAAGATTGTGGAATTAAAATCGCTTAAGCTATATCTGAATTCATTCCGCAATATGCGTATCTCGCATGAAGAGGCAACAAATAAGATTTATTCAGAACTTGAAAAGAAATTAAAACCAAGATTTCTTGAAGTCACCGGCGATTTTAATCCGAGAGGGAATGTGAAGACTGTTATAAAAGTTTCCAGTGACAGTGATTAGTGGTGAGTATCAAAAAATAATTAACTGGCACTTTTTGCCTTTTCGATAAAAAGTTTCATTTTAAGGTGATTTTTTTTGCCTTTCTCTGCCTCAACGCCGCTGCTTACGTCAACAGCATAAGGATGAACCAAGCGTACCGCCTTCTCTATGTTTTCAGTGGACAACCCTCCAGAAAGGATAACTCTGCCGAATTTCTTTGCCTCTACTGCAATATCCCAGTTGAATACCTGCCCTGAGCCGCCGAATACCTCAGGAGTATATGTGTCAAGCAGGAATACCGAGACCTTATCTTTGTATTTTGAAACAAGTTCAAGGGTTTCAATAGACTTAACGCGTATTGCTTTTATAACAGGTTTTGAGAGATTACATGCCTTGGGAGTCTCGTCTCCATGAAGCTGGATTATGTTTATCCCTGTCTGTAAAACAATTTTTTCTATGTTCTTTTTATTTTCATTTACAAATACGCCGACTGTTGAGATGAATGGAGGGAGTCTTTTAATTATTTTTTTTGCATTTGCAGGTGAAATGTACCGCGGACTCTTCTTGAAAAATACAAAACCCAGCGCATCAGCGCCAAAATCCGTTGCTGCCATTGCGTCATCAAGATTTGTTATGCCGCATATTTTAACCTTTACCATGTATGCAGATTATAGCATAACATTATCTGATTAGTGCCGGTAGTCAGCATCAATTACAGGCACTAATCACTGACACTTTTTTTATCTTTACAATGTATATCCGCTTTCACCGTGCTGGGATATGTCCAAGCCTTCAACCTCTGCTTCTTCATCAACCCTCAGCCCGATGGTCCAGTCAATAATCTTTAATATAATGACTGTTATTACAAATGAATATATTGCCGTGACAGATACAGCGATAACCTGGGAAATCAACATCTTGCTGCTGCCGAAAAACAGGCCGTCAGCGCCTCCGGGATTTAGAATCTTTTGAGCAAAAAGCCCTGTAGCGATCGTGCCTAACGCGCCTCCAATGCCGTGCACTCCGAACGCATCAAGCGAGTCGTCATACCCAAAACGGTTTTTCATATTCAGCGCACTGTAACAAACCGCTCCTGCAGCCAAGCCTATGCAGAGCGCAGACATAGGGCCTACAAATCCTGATGCCGGCGTAATAGTAGCGAGGCCGGCAATGGAACCCGTGGCAGCACCGAACATTGTCGGCTTTCCCCTGTGAAGCCATTCTATAATCACCCACATGAGGGTCGCTGAAACAGCGGATATGTGCGTCACAACAAACGTCATCGCGCTTAATGTGCCTGATGACAGTGCGCTTCCCGCGTTGAACCCGAACCACCCGAACCACAAAAGACCTGCGCCAAGCACTGTCATTGGCAGGTTATGCGGATAGAAAGGCTCATGCAGGTAGCCTTTTCTTTTGCCGATTACCAGTGCCGCGGCAAGCGCTGATATGCCGGATGTTATATGGACAACAATGCCGCCGGCAAAATCCAGAACGCCCATATTTTTTAACCATCCGCCTGTGCCCCATATCCAGTGCGCAACAGGGTCATAAACAATTGTGGACCACAGGATTGTAAATACAAAAAAAGCCGAGAACTTCATCCTCTCGGCAAAGGCTCCGGTGATCAATGCCGGCGTTATCACGGCAAACATCGCCTGATATATCATGAACGCAATATGCGGGATTGTTGCGGCA
>Ga0208373_1000127_pt1 | contig 140336 bp, 154 predicted proteins | sample RifOxyC2_FD_184036 | JGI IMG/M metagenome (GOLD analysis project Ga0208373, IMG submission 184036) | Soil microbial communities from Rifle, Colorado - Rifle Oxygen_injection C2 (SPAdes) | ecosystem: Environmental > Terrestrial > Deep subsurface > Rock core/Sediment | place: Rifle, Colorado...
GGTGCGAGGGGTGTATAGGTTTGCGCAAATGCGAAACTAGCAAGAGCAATAAATCCTGCAAGGACACTGAGTGCTGCCACTAACTTTTTCATTCGTTTAATTGTAGCATAGATGCGGCTTGCGGGTACATAGAGTTTGGTGATTATTTTTACAGTAGCATTCCAGGAGTACCTTCAAAAGATTTGCATGTGATACTTCGGAGCAATACGCAAAATAGAAATTTACGAGGAATACTCTGCTATTTACACTGAAATTACTGAAAGTCTGATGCAGCTTCTTGTACTTTATAGGTCTGATTAGGAACACTTGAATCTACGCTCATAAAGAGGTAGTACAGCTTGCTTGCTATGATAGGGCAATAACCTGGACCAGTCATAATAGCGGGGCTCGTTGTTGAAATGTCCCTACAAGCACTTGCGGTAGTACTGTAGGTTGCTGTTGGACTATCACTCAGCCAGACCTTCATGGTCACACCCACATTACCTCCAGCTCCATTAAAAAATTGAAAATATTTCGGCGTCGTACCTGCTCCCACTTTTGACATATAACGCAGACCCAAAATTTTACCCGAACCGAAAGAAAATGTGGTTGATGTGTTTGTATTAAATACTGGGCCGGTGAAAAAAGCCTTTCCGCCACATCCACTTGCTGATGCTGATGTTATATAATTACCATTCAAGCAACCGGGCACATAACTAGTCATAGCCTGCGCTGTTCCACTCTGGTCAGCTATTAGGCGTCCTGTTGTGCTGGGAGGTATCCATAATCCCTTGCCGATACCCGGGTCGCCGGAAGCTGCTGACGATTGAGTTGGGGTGATACCGAATTGAGCATTGAAATAATAGGAGGCATCGGTGGGGCTATCGCTTCCAGCAGAGGGAACCACATGAACCCAATATGTTTTACCAGGAACCAAATGGCAATATTTGTTAGGGGCAGCTACACTGTCAGAAAAATTTAACGAGAACTTAAGACTAGTAACTTCAGTGCCCTGGCTATAACACCCAGAAGACTTCCCTCCCTTCCCATAATCCCCTTTACACGAGGAAAGAACTATTAGAGGAGCTGATCCCTCAGTGGTTTTAACGCCCTGTGCTGAACCAGCCATCTGCATAGATGTATCCGGGGTCGTGAACTTAAAGGCATAGATGGTTCCACCGACGGATGTATTATAACGCGTTTCTGCAAGAGTTTTTGCAATTAAAGGTCCTGTTATTATTCCAGCGCCATCCACCTCAACCACCCTTGAGTCTACTTGTGACGGACACAATTTTTTAGTCTCTCCCACCCCTCCCACCATCAGCGCCACATTCCCCCCTTCAGGAAGAGTCACCGTGAAAGACCCAGAAGGAAAGGATAGAGTCTCTCCCGCAAGAACCGTGACGGTAGTTGATGTTCCGCTAAGAGGGACATTGGTTGTTGTGCCATCGAGGTGCGTGATGACTGCAGGAGATGAGATTACAACAGGGGTATCTGCCGAGACATACAGTGAACTACCAGCAGCGACCGAGACCGTGCCTCCTACGGGGACAGGTGTGGTGTTTACCGTACCACCGCTTACGATAGAGCCACCCCACACTTTCTTGACCACCGTCGGTGCGGTATATGCTTTCATAGGGACCGCTGCTACCGGTGAAAGGGACAGATTAAACTGTACTAACTTAGGATCAATGGAGTTGAGGATGAGGTATGAAGTGAGAACAAGGATGAGTCCGATGAGTGCGTTCCCGATACGCTCCTTTGCATCCCCTTTTGCGCTTGGGTTAATGCCTGCTGCTACATACTGCGTACCTCCAATGACAAGCATAACAACCGCAAGGGCTCCTGCGCTTGCTACGAGGAGTTTGATGGCACCTGTGAGATAGGTTGAAAGGGTCCAGGTTGCGGGAGTGGTGCCCCCTGGTCCGATGGGGAGGGGTGCGAGGGGTGAGTACTGGGCAAACGCAAAACCTGCAAATGCTAAAAACCCTGTGAGTATTCCTAACGCGATTGCCAACTTTTTCATTTGTTTAATTGTATCATGGATGGAACTTGCGGGTATAGAGGGTTTGCTATACTATGGCTAGCAGGCTCAAGTTTAAATTTTTTGTCCGTCCGGAGCCGAATCAGCAGATTTCGCCTCACGGGTCAGTTGGTGTTTTGCCCTTAGGTCATTCTACTGAATGACCCAGTAGGTCAATTTGTTAATTGAAGCACGAAGCTTATTTTGGCTAGCGAAGAGCGTGTGGACGAGTAATCTCGTACATAACGTCTGAGCGAAGACAAAATATGGTACTTTAAAATTTTTTGTCCGCCCATAGCTCAGTTGGTTAGAGCACGGAGCTTATATCTCCGCGGTCCCAGGTTCAAGTCCTGGTGGGCGGACAAAGAATTTTAATACCATATATCTCCGCGGTCCTTGATTCTGAACAAGCAAGTTCTGAATCAGTAGATTCACGGCTTGACCAGAGACTCCTGGTGGGCAACAGGAATCAACAAAAAAGACTGGGTGAAACCAGCTTTTTTGTTGTCTGACATTCTTATATTTTATCCCTTGTTTTCTTGCTCAATGGAATCCCTTTTCATCATCCCGCGTGCCGTAAGAGCAAAGAGTACGACGAGCACCAATCCCGCAAAACCCATTCCCGCCCACGGAAGCCACGGGTACTTTTCGGTGACGCGACCCTCTTCAGCATCACAGATGTCGCCAACCTTATCGCCGTCGGCATCTGACTGGTTGCGGTTTGGCTCATTAGGGCAGTTGTCGGTCGTATTCACGATGCCGTCTTTATCAAAATCATCGCACGAATCCCCTCTCCCGTTTCCATTCACGTCAACCTGGTCGCTATTGGTCAACGAGACGCAATTATCGCGCATATCAGGAATACCATCTCCGTCAGTATCGGCGACAACATACCCGGCATTCACTTGCGATGGGATATTGGCGAAACGCAGCACTTCGGTATCTGAGGCAAGATTAGCTGATTCTCCTACTGACACCGAGACTGAACGGTCAGCATTAAAATAAATACGATAACGGTGTTCTGGTTGAGAAAGGAAACGCAAAGAGCGAGAGCTTTTCGTGCCAGCGGATTCATCATTAAGCACGATTTCAGTTATACGAAGCATCTGTCCGTATGTAAATGATATTATCCATTCTTTCGCGGCTGTTTTTGGAAATACGACAGAGCTACTGTACATTCGAGACCGCGCGAGGACAATCTTTTCGCCGTCATCAGTATTTGCACGAATTTCAATCGAAGTTGGCAGTGCCACAAATTGATCAAGGAAGAACGTCATACCACTTAGGGTTACTGGTTTTGCGCTTGTTAAAACCAAGCGTGTCTGTCCTTGCTCGTTCTGCGGAAGTGTGAACTCAGTAAAGGTGCGTATGTCTCCGTCAATCATTTCTTTGCCCATAACCTCTCCTTGCACGCTCACAAACATAGGCGTTCGCGCCGTACGCAACTGTTCCGTAAAATAATACGGCTGAAAAGTACCTGTTTCAATATCAAGCACAGCAAAATTGAAGCGGTTTGCAAAGTCCTCCAAAAATGGTACCTCAACAACGATGGGGACTTTTACCTCCGGCGCACTTACGTCTTTATAATTCTGGAAAGCGCTCGTTACTGCCTCTGTTCCGGTTACGGGGATTTGTTCTGCTGACACAGAGAGCGTCAGCCCGAACACAGCGAGCAACGAAATAACAATGACATTTTTCATATGGTTTTAACTATATCTGTGGAACAGTTCCCTGTTTTTTCTTACCAATAAAGGCCGTCGTCATAAGAAGTGCTCCCACAATAAAGAATGTAATGATGCGTCCCGACAGCTCCATATTCCATACATCGATGAGAAGCAGGTGTGCAATCGTAAAACCAAGCAATACTCCGCCGTAATACGAGAGTCCTTTTTGTTCGCTAAGTTTTCCATACACGTAGGCACCTAAACCAATGAGGGTGTACACCACGAGGCAAATCATGGTGGCGGTATCTTTGTCGACAATGGTAGCGTGCAACGAAAGCCAGAGGAGAATATACGCATAAATGGACCCTGCAACAAAGAGCGTCTGCATAACCACACCTTCTTCGCTCCCATTCTCGCGTGGAATCATCATAAAGAAGATACCGAGAAGGAACAAAACCGCAGACATCAAGAGGAGCACAAAGAAATGTTCCCCAGGAATACCTGAACTCCAGTTTGCCGCCATACTTGAAAGAGAAAGGAGTGCGGGGCCTGCGACCAATAGCGTCAGACTTTCAGCAATCTTACGGTTACCCATAACAAGGTACACAACAAATGGAATGATGGCACTCTCTATAATATACGCGATGGTAAGTGCTGCGCCCTCGAGCTCGACCGCAGTCGCCGCAGCGAGCATTGCCACCCCTACCCCCGCATATACAAAGAACGGCTCTTTGCGTTTAGTAATTGCAAAGATCGCAAAAGCTGCGACCACAAAGAGCATCATCCATCCGATAATAATGAGGCTCTTCCATTCTTGCGATGCGTGCGCCATAACCCACATAAGGAGGATGAGGCCGTTTGCCGCCGCCGTGAGCGTATCAGGATTTATGTCCCCGTCACGGTTTTTCAAAATACCAACTGTATTGGTGACAAAAAACAAGAGCGCAAATGCATACGCAAACAAAAGTAGGGTTCCTGTTTCATGGTCCGTGACACCGAGACGCGGAAGACTGTATAAAAGAAACATGGTGAGCGATACAGCAGTAAGGTTCCTCCACCCCGTAAGCGAAACGATCCATACGGTACCCAACGTTACCGCAAAGAGGTACGCAAAGAGCTCAACGTTGGTTGGTGTTGCATTAATAAGGAGTGTTGTAGGAGCAATGCTTGCAACAAGAATACCGACAATAGAAAGCGAGAGAACTTTGAAACGCACACTCGCCAATGCAAGAAAGGCGCTCGCGAGGAACATTATGCCGAGCGCTGCGCGTCCGGGAATAAGCGTGTATACGTGCGCCGCTGAGTACGCCGAAAGGATCACCACCATCGTCCCAAGACCCAAAAATACGCTCCCCTGTCGTGCATATAAATGCATACGCATCCATCCGAAACCAAGGATACCTACACCAAGAATCATACCGAGGGTAACACGACCAAGTGGCCCGACCCAGTTGTGCGCGAACGCATAGCTCACAAACCACCCAAAACCAAGAAGAACAATGAAGGCACCTAGTTTAAGGAGCCAGTCTTCTTTGATCCACGTACTCAGCGCCTCGTCCCACGAGGGTTCGCGGTTTTGCACAAACGCGGGAACTGACGGCTCTTGAGGAACTGGCGAGTATACTGGCGCACCAGCTGTTGATGCTGGCACAAAATGAGCGGTTGATACTGCAGGAGCCACCGACGGCGCATTCCCTGTTTTTAAGATCTCTTCAATTCTCTTCACGCGCCCATTAAGTTTGAATAAAAATACAACACCGATGGCCAAAAAAATAATATACATATGCTTTTCATAATACCATGCCAAAAGAACTGTTGGCAAAGCAAAACTTACCTCCCGCGTATTTTTAGAGAGAAGTCTAGACTGTCGGCATATTCTGTCGCAAGGTCGTTTATGAGATGCGCGGCGCGAGTTTCATCAAAAGGAACAATGTTCTCGATGAGCCCCAGCTGGTAAGCGTACTTATCGGAATTTTCAGGCAAAAGAAGCGTGATGTCCCACGGTATACGCTTTGGTGAGATTTTATTTACGTGCTTTGCAAGATTGGTCGTGCAGTTATTTGCAACAGTATTATAGAATTCTGGCTCTGATTTCAGCTCGTTTGCGCGTCCAATCATGTCCACAAACACGGCGCGCATCTTTTCCGGCGTAGTTTTGATGGGGTACACAAACACTTTGTCTTTGCGATAATTTGAGCGGAGTTTTACCACATCGCGCTCATCAGCAATAACATACGTGAGCTCGTACCGACGGAGGATACCCTTGATTGGCGAAAATGACTCCCCTTTTTCTTTGCGAATCTCAATCGAAATGGAGACAAACTTATCGTCCTCAAATTCAAAACTTAAAAAAGTGTGCGCTGCGCCAACGGGTCCCGAAAATGGCTCAACAATGAAGTAGACATTTTTGAGTTTCTCGAGGTCAAAAGTTGCATCGTAATAGCTTGGTGTGTAATCGCTCGTGCTCGTGTACGAAAAATTCCGAATATTGTGTATCGCAACCTGACTGCCGTCTATTTCCGCATACGGAAGCACTGCTTGGTCTGTCGTCCAGTCGCGGTCGTTGGATGGACGCACAAGAATAACGAGAATCGTGTACGCAACAATGCACAACAAAAGCAAAACAAGGAGTATTTTCCCAAAAAATTTAAGGTATTTCATAAGGAGTAGTGTATCACGGAAACTATATACCTAGATATTACACAACCGGCACCGAGGTGTAAAACGTCGAACCCTTTCCTTCTTCTGAAGTGAACCAAATCTTGCCGCCAAGAAGCTTCATGTATTCTTTTGCAATAAAGAGACCTAGGCCTGAACCAACACTTTCGGATCCCTTATTACTTCCTCTGAAAAACTTGGTGAAAATGATTCCTTGTTGTTCCTGAGGGATACCTTTACCTGAATCGGCCACCTCGACAACAACCTCTTGGTCACTTACCGTTGCAATAATATTCACTTTTGAACCTCGAGGGCTGTAAGCTACCGCATTTTCTATAACCTCAGAGAGTACTCGTTTCAGCATTTTTTTGTTAGTGTTTACGGTTACTGAAACAGTATGCGCATCAATCAAAACCTCAACACCAAACTTCTGCGCCGTTGCTTTTATTTTTTGCTGCACTTCAGCCAAAATATCTGCGATACCAATCGATGTTTTGCTGACAATGATATCTCCTCTGTCTATCTCTGACAGCACCACCAGGTTTTCTGAAAGCTTCTGAATGCTCTCGAGGGCGTTATGCACCACGGGAAGACTTTCTTTTATTTTGCGAGCATCCTCTTCTTCCATCGCCATATCAAGGTTCCACAAAGCCTCGGTTACCGGGGTACGCAGCTGGTGAGCCGCGTACGCAAAATCTGACCGCATGCGATTCTCCTCACGCTCTTTGGTAATATCACGAAATACCACAATAGCACCGTCAACAACTCCTTGTTCTCCAAAGATAGGGGCGGCGCTGTCGCCGGCATATATCTCGCGTCCGTCCTTTGTTTGAATGAGCGTGCTTTCTATTATTGAAAACCTTCTCCCTATTACCATCGCACCCTCAATGAAGCTCGTGTCCTCTGCACGGTCGCGCTCTCTAATGAACTTGAGGATTGTTTGAAGAGGCTTGCCTATCGCTTCCTGTTTTGTCCACCCGGTGATATCGTGGGCTGCCTTATTCCACATCGTAATGCGCCAGTTTCGATCAATTGCAACCACCCCATCACCAATACTCTCCATCAGAACCCCCTCTCGGTCGCGTTGAGCTTTTATGATGGCGCGATCTCTTAAGATACGGAACAAAGACAACCCCGTTGCAAGCATAATAAGCACCCAAATAACCGTGAACCGTGCAACCTCTCGGTCACGCTCAAAAAAAGCAACACTAACAGGTTGTGTCGCCACGACCCCCCATCCATACAAATCAACGGGTGCATAAGCGGTCAGCTGATCTTCGTGGCCCATTGGATCAATCAATACCTCAACCCCCTGTTCTCCACGCGCAATCTTTTGCACTGCTGGTGCGGCAGAATAATCTACGACGTCACTAGCTGCAGACATATACGGATGTGCAGCCAAATGCCCCTTCTGGTCAACAACATACACAAATCCTTCGTTCCCCACATCGATACTTTCGACCCACTCATTAAAAATTCCGAGATTAATATTTAGACCAAGAATGCCTAGAACTTCTTGTTTGTCTGACCAAATAGGAATAGAAACAGAAACAATATTATATTGCGGCTCACTTATTTTCTTGAACACTTCAGAAACATAGGGTTCCCAATGCTTGCTGACCCCCTGATAGTAGTCGCGATAGGCAAAACTCTTGCCAACAACACTTGGGTCTCCTGATGTTGTTGCCTTAAGCACCCCTGCCGGATCGTAGAGCGTAATAAAACTTATATAGGGATATTTTTTGGTAACCTCCTCAATAGAGCTGACTGCATGCTCCCACTCCCCTTTTTCTATTGATTGTCTAAATATCGTTCGCCCAGAAAAAGAAACACCAAGATCAACCACCCGATCAAGCTTTTCTTTTACTAAAGAAGCGGCGAGGGAGGCCGTGGCCTCTCGGTGCGATATTGCCAAGAGTTCGTGGTCTTTGTATTCTTCCACTCCGCTATAAAAAACAATGCCGCAAATCGGCAACAGAACGACAAGTAAGGTAGAAAACAAGATAAGGCGTTTCTTGCTATAACTTTTTAGACGCGAGAAAGAGGTAAAATATTTCATTCGCTGAAAGGGTGATACGCGCGGCGTCGAATCATTTTTGTGCATTGCTTTAGATTATATCATCTGCATGCCTTCCAACAAACATTATTTTATCGGTACGGAAATATAAAATGTCGTACCCTTGCCTTGCTCCGAAGTGAACCAGATTTTGCCGCCCAAAAGCTTCACGTATTCTTTCGCAATAAAGAGACCGAGTCCTGCACCGGCACTTTCGGGAGGGCGATTGCTCCCTCTAAAAAACTTGGTAAAAATGATGGGTTGCTCTTCCTCGGTAATACCCACCCCGGTATCAGTGACCTCGATAAGTAAATTGTTTTCTTGTGTAACCACCACAACCTTCGCTTCGGTATTTTCTCTGCTGTAAATGACCGCATTCTCAAGCACCTCAATGAGGACCTTTTTGAGCATTTTAGGGTTTACTTTAATAGTAACCGGCGCGGAAGAATGATCAATCGCAAGCGTGACTTTATGAGCTTTCATCTTGAATTCAAGGATATGTTCTATCTCAGTAAAGATATCCGCAAGTTTCACGTCTGATGTTTTTACTGCAATGGCGCCTTGGTCGATCTCAGAGACCTCAACGAGCTCCTCGGAAAGCTCCCTGATACTCAGCAATGCATTGTGCGCAATCCCCATATACTCCTGCCGTGTTTCAAGTGTTTGTGCGACCATTGCCGTCTCGAGGTTCCATATTGCCTCCGTCACGGGAGTGCGCAACTGATGTGTTGCATACATAAAATCAGAACGCAGGTGTGCTGACTCGCGCTCCTCTGAAATATCGCGAAAAATAATAATACCCCCGACCACCTTGTCCTGATTGTTGCGTATCGGGGCCGCACTGTTACCCGTTGGTACTTCGGTTCCATCTTTTCTTACGAGAAGTGTTTTTTCTACCAAGGAGATCACTTTGCTCAAACCAAGTGCTTCCTCGACAAATGCGCTGTTTTCAATACGATCTCGTTCTCTCATAAATTTCAACACCTCGCGATAGGGTTTCCCGATTGCCTCTGCAGCAGTCCATCCCGTAATGACTGCGGCGGCCCTGTTCCATAGAGTAATATTTCGATCTTGGTCAATGGCAACAACCCCATCACCAATACTGTCGAGCAGGGTCTCGTCCCAGTCGCGCTGCTGTCTGAATACCTTGCGACTCCTAAGTATCACCAACGTAAACGCAAACACACCAAGGATAATGATCCCCCAAACAAACACGGTTTCCGTAATCTCCCGGTTTCGTCCGGCAAATGCAGCGTGCGCGGGCTGCACCGCAACCGCGCCAAAGCCGTACTTCGCCACCGGTACGTACCCGACAACCTGATTAGATTTTTCAACAGGGTCAAAGAAGATCTCCGCCCCCCGCTCCCCTTTCAAAACTTTTTGGACAACAGGAACTAGCGCATAGCTCATGACATCATTTACAAAGAGATGCTGGTGCGCAAGGAGGTTTCCTTTTCGGTCAACGAGATAGGCAAACCCCTCTGGTCCCGCATCAATGCCTTTGATCCACTCGGCAAGAAGCTCTACATGCACACTCAAGACGAGTACGCCTAATATCTTTGAGTCTTGATGTATGGGAACGGCAATACTCACCATTGTGTAGGCTGGCGTACCTGTTTTTTTAAAAACATCAGAAACATACGGTTCCCAGTTTTTACTTACCCCTTGGTAATAATCTCGATATGAAAAATTTTTACCGACAAGACTCATGTCCCCCGAACTATCCGCTTGTAATGTTCCCTCTGTGTCAAAAAGGGATACGAGCGATATGTAAGGGAATCCTCTAGTTATTCTTTCCGTAGACACCAATGCATCGTTCCACTGCCCTGACTTAACGAGCCCCTGAAAAAAATCGCGCTCTGCCAAAACCGATCCAACATCAACAATATGGTCAAATTTCTCACGCAAAACGTCCGCAGCCATAAACGCAGCCATGTCCTTTTGCATAAATGCCTCCATCTCATGCCGACTGAGCTGGCCTTTTATCACATACACCATAGCGATGATGATGGGGAGAGTGGCAAGCATAATCACCACAAGCACTGGCCATTGTTTTGTTTGTGTACGAAGAGAAGAAAGCTTGACCTTGATATTTACAACCATTACTTTTTATTGTACCATCTGTGCTTTGTGCCACAAGGAAAGTTGTACACAGGTACAACAAAAACCCCTGAACAATTTACATGTTCAGGGGTTTTTGTTTATATCACCTTCTCCTCTTTTCGTTTCGGCGTGATGCCGTTGACAATGAGAAGCTTTTCAAAGTCTTCGCGTTCGATTGATTCTTGTATCACGAGTTCGTCGGCAATAGCATTGAGAGCCTTGCGGTGCGTGGTGCAGGCTTCGCGAGCGCGAGCAAATCCATCATTCATAATTTTTGAAACCTCTGCATCAATCTTTGCAGACATATCCTCCGAGTATTCGCGACCTTCTACGCCACGCCCAAAAAGTGCGCGTCCACCAGAACCCTCGAGAGCGACAGGTCCGAGTTTATCCGACATACCGTACTTGGTCACCATATCGCGCGCAAGTGCCGTTGCGACCTGCAAGTCGTTTGATGGACCCGTTGTAATATCACCAAATACCATCTCTTCGGCGACATATCCACCGAGCGACATCGCAATATCGTCTAAAAATTCTTTCTTTGACTGGAGGCGACGCTCCTCAAGAGGAAGCTTCAAGGTATATCCGCCAGCGTGTCCACGCGCAATAATAGAAATCTTGTGCACAGGGTCTGCGTGTGGAAGCACTGATGCGACGAGTGCATGCCCTGCCTCGTGGTACGCGGTAATCTTTTTCTCCTCGGTCGAAAGAATGTGACTCTTGCGCTCGGGCCCGAGCATTACTTTTTCGATAGCACGGATGAGGTCAAACTGTGCGACAGTCTTTCGTCCCTCGCGTGCAGCAAGGATTGCGCCCTCGTTCATGAGTGAGTACAGGTCAGCACCCGAAAATCCCGGAGTGCGTTCTGCAACTACTTTCAAATTAATATCTTCGCCGAGCGGTTTTTTGCGCGCATGAATAGCGAGAATCTCTTCGCGTCCTTCGCGGTCAGGGAGTTCAAGAGTCACACGGCGATCAAAACGACCTGGGCGCAAAAGTGCAGGGTCCAACACATCGGGACGGTTTGTTGCCGCCATCACGATGACTTTTTCTGAGGGTTCAAAACCATCCATCTCAACGAGGATCTGATTCAAGGTCTGCTCACGCTCGTCGTTACCGCCACCGGTTCCCCCACCTCGCACACGTCCAACGGCATCAATCTCGTCTACAAAAATGATTGCTGGTGCAGCCTTCTTTGCCATCTTGAAAAGGTCGCGTACGCGTGACGCACCCACACCCACAAACATCTCAACGAACTCCGAACCCGAAAGATGAAAGAATGGCACCCCTGCCTCACCCGCGACCGCGCGCGCAAGAAGTGTCTTACCGGTCCCTGGCGCACCCATAAGGAGTACGCCCTTGGGGATACGCGCGCCTATATCCAAAAACTTTTGCGGACTGCGGAGGAAATCCACGATTTCCACAAGCTCCTCTTTCGCTTCTTTGGCACCGGCAACATCCTTAAAGGTCACCTTTTGTCCTGCATCATTAGGGTCGATAATGCGCGCCTTTGACTGACCAAAACTAAACGCCTGCATCCCTGCCCCTTTGACCTGGCGCGACAAGAACCAGAAAAAGAAAACAATGAGGAGAATAGGGAGAAGGAACGGCAAGAGGTTAAGCGCCCAGTAACCAAACCCGCTCTCGCTTTTGACCTCAATAGCGACGGTCGCAAGCTCTTCAGGAGAAACACCATAGTTCACGAGTGTTTGCGAAAGTGACGCGTCTACTTCTTTCTTTGACTTTCTTTTTGAGCCGTCCATGTATTCGGCGTTCACCATTCCCCCTTCGACAGAGATACTCTTTACCGCACCTGCGGAAATATCTTGCGCAATCTTTGAAATCGCCACTTCTTCGACCTTGCTCTTGTTCTTTGAAATCATCGAGTAGAGTGTCGAGATGATGAGGAAAATGAGCACCGCCGTCACGAGATTTGAAAGAAACTGTCCACCGGTCGGCATCGTCGTCATTCCTTCAGGAAGTTTTCCGAGGGGTCCTTTTTTCTTATCCTCAGTACCCTTTTGCTCTTTTTTGTCTTTTTTATTGTTTGCCATAAAATGTTGTTTAAAGTCAGTATACCATACCGTTAAAGAGTATTTCATGCAATAAAAAAACCCCGCGAAGCAGGGCTTTGAGACTTTTTTATTATTGTTCGACGTACACCGTACCGTCGATGGGGTTGTAGCAACTCACCCGAACCATGCCGGGAAACTCCTTATATTTCGTTTCGCGCTTGAAGCAGTTGCAGGCTTTCTTCAAAACACTTTTGATCATTTCCATCATTATCCCCTTTGTTAGTCATTAAGAACTTCCTATAAAAAGTATAGCACCTTTCGTGCTTCTTGTCAACTCCCCCTTTGACTGATAGAATGTGCCTATGTCGCTCATCGACAATAAAAAGGTTCACTTTAATTACGAGGTTCTGGAACGATACGAAGCCGGCATCGAGCTTTTGGGTGTTGAAGTAAAGGCACTCCGCGCAAAACGCGGCTCGCTTGAAGGTTCGCATGTGACGGTCCGCGGGGGCGAGGCGTTTCTCATTGGCGCCACCGTCAATCCCTACCAAACTGGCAACACCCCAAAAAGCTACGATCCGGTGCGCCACCGCCGCCTCCTCCTCGTCAAGGACGAAATAGCGGAACTCTCCGCAAAAGAGTCCCAGAAAGGCTTGACAATAGTGCCAATCGCAGTGTATAATAAGGGTCGCAAGCTCAAGGTAGAAATCGCGGTCGTACGCGGCAAAAAAGCCCACGACAAGCGCGAAACCTTGAAGAAGCGTGAGTCCGAGCGCGATATCATGAGAGATATCAAGCTTGCTCGGTAACATTGAAAATAGAATATATGGGGATGATCGGCCTAGACAGGCGATTCCCTCTGGTGAGTGCTATGCCGAGAATGCTCAAGATCTCGTTAAATCTTGAGCACCAACCTAGTTGCAAAAAACAACCTCGTTGCAAAAGTAAAGGCATCAGTTTCTCCGTATTTTACGGCGAACGCCTTTACTCCTGCTTACGCTCTCGTAGCCTAAACAGCATTCGCGCTTCGTACGCCCTCTAGGTAGTCGCGGGTGATATAAATTGAGGGCTCATCACTTTGAATGACTCTACCAAGTGAAAAAACATAGAGCATCGGTACTGTATAATTTAGAATACTTTTGATATACAGTGCTTAAAACAAACAGAAGTCTTCTACGCATAGTAGACTCTCACCAGAACATCGTCTGCACGGGGGTTCGATTCCCCCCATCTCCACAAGTCGCACGGCCCAACTCTGAAAGAGTTGGGCCGTTTGCGATTGTGTGAGATGGGGGGAATCGAAGGACGGAGCCGGTATACAAGACGAGCAAAGCGAGTGCTTGCCGGCGAGTCGGGGCCGAAGGTACTTAGTCCGCGCAAGATGTAATCATCTGAGCAGACTTAGTAACCTGTGACCGATGAGCCCCAGAACCGAAAAGCGCAGTACTATTTAGATTTTTGCTTCGATTTTAATATCTACAGGCAAGCTACTTATTTCGTGAAAGTCTTTACCTTCTTTGATTTTCAAAAGAAAACGATACTCGCCAGGAGTTGTGACTGGTAGACCATTCATTTTAGTCCTAAAACGTAACCTTTTCATTCCTTTTGGGAAAAGAATTTTAAATTGTCCGTCTTTTATGATTTTGTTTTTAGGATCTAAAAACGTTAGTGTTGCATCAACTTCTAGATTACTAGTATTAACACCTCGTCTTTGGAAAAATGAGACTATCTCAAATTTTATAGGAATAGTAGATATTTCAGTAGTGCCTTCTTTTGATACTGGAGCTACTTGGGGGACAGAGGAGATACTCAATTGCTCAACTATGTTTAGTAGAGAAATATTGTTTGTTTCGTTATCTATTAAAGCGGTCTCGCATAAGACTGACCATAGGTGCTCAATTTTATTATTTTCTTTCTCGTTCATGTTTTTCTATATTTTGATTACTTATTATACAGCTATTTGACCAACGGCAACCGAAACAGGAACTGAATTACTTCTATAATACTCTACGGGACTAAGTTGAGAAGACGTCCCGTTGCCATCAAAATTAGTCACCGCTGTTGCTCTTGAGTCCCCCATAAAACCAAATCTGGGGAATATAAATTCCGTATCTAGGGCTTTTGCGATTTTATAAAGAAACTCTATGCTTGGAATAACATCCCCTTTTTCAGCACGAGCAACGCTCGGCTGCTGTGTTCCAATCATTTCTGCTAGTTTGGTCTGAGAAAGTTTTGAGTGCAGACGAGCTGCGGTAATTAGACCACCAATTTTAATAGCTATTTTTTCCTTATCGGATAAATTTACATTATTTTCCTTAAAGTATTTCTTGAAGTCCATTTTGTTTATATTGATTAAGAAATTCACGCACCCTAACTCTCGCCGTATCCATATTTTGCCCTCTTATCCCCTGATCCTTCTTTTTGAAACCGTACAGAACATAAAAAATTGGAAATTTATTATTTGAGACAATGCACCCCAAAAGTCTTATTTCGTTTTTAGAAAGATGAAATTTGAGTTCCCACATACTTTCTTCGTTTTTTACTTTTTGAATATACTTCAGATCTTTTGCGTTCTCGATTGGTACCGAGACATAGTGCCCTATTTTATCTCCTAGGGACTCAAAGAGGAACGGCTCTTTGAGTCGAATTTTCTTTAGTAGATCTTTTTCAACCCTGCAGGTACCATCGCTATTTTCCCAGAACTCTACTGCCCAATAAGCCATTTTTTTGTAATTTATCGACCTTTTGATAATAACACATACGTTATGTATAACAAATCCGTTATAGTAAGTCAAGCCTAACAAAAACCCCCGCAACATACCGCCGCGGGGGTTTAAAAATTATTCAACTTTTCTGAATACGCCAAACGAACTGATGGGTACGCGCAATTCGCAAGACATCTTTACCGTACGGACCAAACACGCTCATTCCGTAAGGCATCTTGTGAAAACGATCAAATCGCTTAATGAGATGCTCGAGCGCGATGCTGGACCTGAAGTACTCCTGCTCATAGAGCATCCCTTTTACTCCCCACAAATTAAAACCAGCGATGACCCCCTGCTTCTTTTTCGGATGAATATCCTTTAGGATATCGAATTGTTTTGAAACCACCACTTCGCGCGTACGAGAATCGCGCAAGAGTACCTGCAAGCAACACAGCCTTTCGTCGTAGCGAAGATGTGGGCGAAACCTGCCAAAAAGACAGCGATCCTGAACAGACGATTCTGAAGACTTCATGTGTATCTCCTTAAGAAATTAGGTTCAAAATGGACTCCTGGGGCCACCATACCACAAATATTTAATATAGAGTATACTATTAGGGAACAATAAATTTTCATGCAAAACGAAGATTCTACCAACGACACCAAGAGTTCCAATGAACCTGACGTCTCCTTAAGAGCAAAGGGTATCATCCGAACGATGCAAAAAGATATTTCTGAGGCAAGAAAAAATCAGGATATTTCTTTTCCACAAACTGCAGGTCAGTCCACCGAAACCGAGACGGATCTTTTAACTACCGTATGGTCAAAAGTTTCAGGAAAAGAACACGACGAAAAAGAGGAAGCTGCCCTACTTGAAGCAGAACAAGCTCAACGAGCGGCCGAGGCACAGGCGGCTGCTGTTGTTGTAGCAGAAGAAGCGCGTATGCGCGCAATAGAGACAGCAGAGGCTGAGCAGGTTCAACAAGAAGAAACCCCAATACAGACAGAAGAGGAGATCATACCTGCCGTAGAAGAGGCAGAACAACCTGAAGCAGAGGCAGTCCCCTCCCCTCAGGCAGAGGTTGCACATGAGGACACGGAACCCTCAATATCCCTCGAGGAAACCGCTGCAAGAGACCGGGCCATAGCAATTGCATCAACTAAAGCTGCTGCGATTATGGCAACACACGAGAAAGCATTGTCGGGAACTGCAGCCGAAGCTGCTGCGATTATTGAGGAAAAAGAAAAAATAAGAACGACAATAGCCGGAATTATCAAAGAGGAAGAAAAAGCTCTTGATGAGATCACCAAACTCGTTGAAAAAGAAGAGCGTGCACGGGCTGAAGCAATCAAAGCTGAAGCTCTACAAAAAAGAGCTCGCGCAGAAGTAGCTGCTGACCTAGCGGAAGCTACTTCGATCAAAGAACAAGGTGAGGCTGCGGCAGCAGAGGCACTTGCAAAAAAGGAACGGACAGAAGCTGAAGCAGCAGAGATCCTTGCAAAGAAAGAACGTGAGCTCGCTAACGAAGCACTTAAAACAGAGGCTCAGGAAATCCTTGCCGCGGATGAGCAAGTACGGATTGCGATAGAAGCAGCCACAAGAGAGGTTAGTTTATTGCAAAACCAAGCTCGTTCTGAAGCTGAAGCAATAACCCAAACCCAAGAGACAGCCCGCGAGGCAGAGGCAGCTGAAGTTACTGCTATCGAAAAAGGAGCTCGCTAATAAATACCGTACGTCGCAAATAAAAATCCCCCTGATGGTATCATCAGGGGGATTTGATCTAAAAATTTATTCTTATTTTAGGTAAGGCAAATGATTCTTGTGACACGGAACTAAAGTACAAACTGACGATCCTCTAAAATGCGGAGTATCGCCTTCACATCACGAACATAGGGTACTTTCCCAGGATCAAGCCCAGAATTGCGTAACCCAGTCGGACCCATGTTATATGCCGCGAGTCCATATGACTTGTCACCCTTGCCATAGCGGTAGACATAATCAGTGAATACACGAACACCACCAAAGATATTCTCACGAGGGTCAAAGATACTCTTGACGCCATATTGTTGTGCGGTAGGTGGCTGCAACTGCATCAGTCCAAGACAAGGTACACGGGCTTTTGATACGGCGCGTGGATCACCTTGTGATTCCTGGAGTATGATGGCAAGAATTTCAAGCGCAGAAAACTTATTTCCTTCAATTTTGACGGCATCAACAATGATGCTACCGTAATGCTTGCGAACACATTCCGCGCGAGCGATGAGGCGGTCATCTTTGTTTTTGATACGTGCCCCAACGAGCAGACAGTTAACATTTTTGTGAGCTGTTGTTTTTGCGCGAATTGATTCGTGGGATTCAGATGAATGGGTTTTTGTAAAAAGCGTTTTCTGAGAAGCTCCGGCATGGTGACCCGTGAACTTCTTAGAAGAAGTTTTTGACACGGCCATACACGAATTAGAATTCTTAAGAATGATGCTCTTCCCTGCAAAAATACGATTGACGTTTTTAATGCTGTTACGCTTTGCGAGAGCACGAATGGTGTCATTCGTATGTTTTGCAATTTTTGTGAGCGTGTCACCTTTTTTAATGACATACTCACACGAACCAACTTCGGTTACTGCGGTCGGTATAACCTGAACAAATTCGGGCGCCGTGGTTATTACCCCGTGCGTCACTTGAGAATACTCCACAGAAGATGAAGCCTTGATACCCTGAATGATCAGTGGTATGTACAACCCTATCACCAAAAGAATTACCGTCGTAAGCAGAAATGCGCCGATCTTACGGTCACGTCTCTTTCCTTTGCTTTCCATATACCCTCCTTGTTGCCACAAGAAACATTTGATGTAAAAGAACTATAAGAGCGTAGGATACACTGTTTTGTGACTATTGTCAAACGCTTACCTGTTATAATTTGACCATCTTGACATAACCGCAATAACGGCGTAGGGTGAACACAGGTCACTTCTTTTTATTCCTTTCAGGAGGTAACAATGGACACCACGAATATTGCCCCGCTCAAAGCAGTTTTACAGAACAAGCTTCTTATTCAATACGGCGGGTTATGTAGCGAACCGCTTACCAAAGCGAGCTTCCCCCACGAACTCTGGGATGGACTTGCTTCCTTTGTGCAGCAAAACAAGGGTAATTCGCTCATTCAAGACGCTATGGTCAACCTCAGGCATGGGGGTCTCATCCCTCGTGTATTTCTGATCCTTTCCGTACTTTACGGATCCTATAGCTATCAGCCCGACAAGCCTCATATCCTCAAGGACTTCATCAATATGCTCGACGAAGACCTCGACGAAACGGAGTTGCGGGTCTGTGAGTATGCAGAAGGGCAGACTAGCGCTTTTTTTCCCGAGCTCTATGTGGTGTGGCAAAATATCCGCCAAGTCTACGGTGCAGCAGAATTCAGTCTTACGGTGTTGCCGCACACCCCCTACCATGCATATTCCCTCTTTGTACTCAACCGCCCCAAAAGCCTCGATGGAAACCTGCGGCACGCAGCACTTTTTGGGGAATTATCTGTTTTGCATCACCAAATGCAGACAATCTCCGCCAATATGAAACCTGGAACAAAGCCTCATTTGACGATCGTAAAATAATAACAATCATATTCCGCCAGCCCTTCAAGCTGGCGGTTTTTTGTTGCATTATCACCTCGTTATGCTAGTCTTTGGCTAGAAAATTCTTGAACATTGCAAGGATTATGTCAACAGGAGCTGCGCCATGACAAAGATACGAGTACTTATACTTATCCCTCTTATCACCAAAGAAGATAACTTTATATGGGTGCCTCCCAAAGAAGCGGGCCTCCCTTGGTGGCGATGCATACTTCACGGAAAGAGGCCGGTCAAAAAAAGGGTTTCTATAACCAGCATTAACAGAGGGGTGCGAACATTTTATGAACTTGAACACATCCCCTCGGTGTTCGACAAAGTAACGCTTCCTGTCGTTGTTCATAATAGTGAGCGCGTAATTTCTTTAGTGGTTACCAAAGTGACACCTCCAAAGAAATTGTCTGGCCCGTTCTTGATACACACCGCATTCGATCTTGGTTTCCCTCGAGAGCGCATGGAGGTTTGTTCAAGCAAAGACATATCAGGCAACATTGAACCAACGTATGCATGGTGGCTTGGACACGGAATGAGATTTACGGAACTATGGAAGGATATTCATTCCGGAAACACAAAAAGGTTGACTGTTTGGTGTAAAGAAAAAACAATCCCAAATGAGGCCCGTTGATGCCCCACTCAAAAGCTGCATGATTCGTTCATGCAGCTTTTTTACTATCTCTTAATAGTTTTAACGCAAAGCCATTTCCCTATTGAACTTTTTAAATATGAGGAATATACTTTTAGACAGTTGTACCACAACGATAGTTGTTCACAATATTCTCACAACCAGGAGATTGTTATGGGCGCAGAAATGAATGGTTCACAAGACCAAGAGCAAGAGCTTGAGCAGTATATACGAGGGCAATTCAATGAGATGCAGAGCGACCTCAATAAATGGGGAGCAGGAGAAGAATTTGGGCACGACCCAAGCTGCGAAGAGCTTGCAATTCATTACATAAAAAGCGGTGGGGCACGCAGATACGCTGAACGACACAACAGAAACACGGGGGCTGCAGACCTTTAGGACAAGCGGGATTATTCCCGCTTTTTTGTTGCATAATTTGTCTAAAAAACTTATGTGTGTTAGTATCCAATCTTGTTCTTTCGTACAAAAAAGGAGTAGCAATTGAGTAACCCTCACCACAACTTTAACGAGTTCAACCGCAAGCAAAAAGCAAAACAGTTGGGACTTTCTGAAGAAACAAGCTGGATAGGAATGAGCGAACATCTCGCTCATCAATTCACCAATAAACCTCAACAATCAAACACAAGCATTACTGACCGCGCAACAAGGGTCGCTGAGTACGGAAACCTCGCCCCCATTGCAGCATAAACATATTCAGTAAAAACACCATCACCAAGACCACGGAAATATCTGTGGTCTTTTCACATTCTGTTATATATTTTACGGGTGTATACTATAAGAAAGGTCGAAATGGAACTTAAGTTTTAGATAAGATCAATCATGAAAACAATTTTAGGTGCAGCCTTTGGGCTCGCCATCAGTGCACCCTCTCTTGCGCTTGCAAACCTAGGTAATCGCGGTGAAGGGTATGGAATGATGGGGTACGGTGATGGTATGGGCGGTTTTGGATTTTTTATGGCTTTCGGCGGTATCGTATGGACCGTCGTTGGCGTTCTCGCCGGAGTGTGGCTATGGCAACAAATAAACAAGAAGTAATATCTTGTTTTAAGTAGAGAAATACCGCTCAAAAGCGGTATTTCTCTACTTATCACCCACACGGCCTTTTGGTTGACTTTTGTTTAAAAATAACATACAATCCCTAGGACTCCGCAATATACCTTGCGGTGGTTTAATTCACCCAATATCCTTTGAATCCAAAGACGAAAATCAACCATCAGATTCGCGCCAAAGAACTCCGTGTCCTCACGGATACGGGCGAAAACTATGGTGTCCTTTCGCTCTCGGAAGCACTCGCTAAGGCACAGGAACTCGGTCTTGATCTCATTGAGATCTCTCCGAACGCCGAACCGCCGGTTGCGAAAATCATGGATTATGGTAAGTTTCAGTATCAGCAGAGCAAAAAGCTTAAGGAAGCTAAGTCTCGTGCTCATGTTACTGAGACAAAATCGCTGCAGGTAAAGATCGGCACCTCGGAGCACGACTTGGAACTCAAAGCGAAAAACGCTTCCAAGTGGCTCAAGGAGGGTCACCGCGTAAAGATCAATCTCTTTCTCGTAGGGCGATCGAAATACACGGAAATGGACTTTAAGAAAGAACGCTTGGGTAGAGTCCTCACCCTCATCAGCGAAGAGTACAAGATCTCCGGGGAACCGGTTAAAAGCCCAAAGGGGCTCACGATTATACTCGAGCGGGCGGCAAAAAAGTAACTACATTACTATGAAAACGAACAAATCATTTACGAAACGACTTAAAGTGACCAAGACAGGAAAGATCCTTGCTCGCAAGCCTGGACAGAACCACTTTAACGCAAAGGCGTCCCGCTCGAAACAGCTCGCCGGCAAGCGCCTTAGCTCATTTGCTATGACCCCCAAGGAGGCACAGCGCTTTTTACCAGGACTTTTGAAATAATACTATGACACGAGTAAAACGAGGAACAACATCAGCAAAACGTCGCCGCAATGTCCTAGCACAGGTCAAGGGCTACCGCTTTGGACGCAGTAAGAAGGAGATTGAAGCAGGGGTTGCTATTGCACACGCTGGACAGCACGCTTTTGCGCACCGCAAAGACAAGAAGAACGTATTCCGCCGTCTTTGGACCGTAAAGATGAATGCAGCACTTCGCCCTCTTGGCTTTTCTTACTCCAAGTTTATCAATGCCCTCAAGTTGAATAACATCATTCTTGACCGCAAGATTCTCGCACTCCTTGCAGAGAAACACCCAGAAACGTTCGCTAATGTAGTAAACGAGGTTAAGTAAATCTCAAACAAAAAAACACCGCCAGAAGGCGGTGTTTTTTTGTTTATATTTACCCTAGAACTTGCTGAGTGGACTACATAATCCTCTCCCCTTCCTTGCCACCTACTGCATCATAGTTTTCATACACATAAGCCGGGCATTTCTCGCCAATATCACAAGTCTTGTTTGCCTGAAGAGTTTCTATCAAGCTCGCCACAAGCTGCTTTGGAGTTTCATTAAAAATAACAGACCCTTCGGCGCTACGGTGACTCTTTTCAAGCATGAGTTCAAAAACCTCGTCCATCTCCCATGGCCCTCGCAGGACACCAATTGGCTTATGATCCTCGAAGGCAATAGTAAACTCATTCATCGTACCAATACGACCACACCCCACAACAACCGCATCTGAAGCGCGCGTAAGAAGAAGGTTTCGCCCTGAATACCCGAACCCTGTATAAATAATGATATCAAGGTAATCAAGCGGGAGTTTATACACCTCTACATGCTCTTTTTCGCTTGATGCGGGAGAAAGACCTATCGAAACACCGCCAACCTCTTTGGCGCCCATTGCGGCCCAGAGAGGAAATCCTGTTGTTGCGCCTGTCACCAAAATACCCCCTTGGCGTACAATCTCACGCCCAAGCTCTTTTGCCTGTTCAAGAGCCCCCTCGCCGCAGTGCGTAGTATCCGCTGCGCCCGACACGCAGATCTTTAACTTAAAATGTTGATGTTTGTCGTTTCCCATACGGTATTTCTGTAATTTATTTGTTTAATATCACCCCCGAACACTAAAAGTCTATCTCCACCACCTCACCCTCCTTTGGCACATGCGTATCTATCGCTAAATAGTCACGCAAACGCTGGGCAAAGAAGAGTGCGACCCCTGGCTCTGCGTGAACTACGAATACTTTCTTTACTGAATCTTGAAGAACTGTCACAAACTCAATGAGTGCGTTCATATCCTTGTGTGCTGAATACCCCCCAATCGTGATAACCTTTGCGCGCACAGGAATATCCTCATCAAAGATTCGCACAGTCTTGACCCCTTCCTGGAGTGCACGCCCCATCGTACCGACCGCCTGGTAGCCAATAAGGAGAAGGGTGTTCTTTGGGTCAGAGAGGTAAAGTCTCTCATGGTGCATAATACGCCCGCCATTCGACATTCCTGAACCTGCAATGACAATCTTTGGGGCGGGAACATCCTTGATTGCAATAGAATCCTCAGCTCCTTGCGTAAACCGCAGTTTGGGAAACTTAAAGATATCATCACCACCTTTAATAATATCCGAGGTTTCCTTGTTAAAATATTCCTTACTCTCACGAAAAACCTGAGTAACCTTAATCGCCAATGGTGAATCGACAAAAACGGGAATCTCGGGAACACGGTTACCCTCGATTAAGCCGTTCAATTCAAAGAGGAGGTCCTGAGTGCGCTCAATAGAAAACGCAGGTATCATCAAGACGCCGCCATTTTTAACCGTGTCTTCAATTACTTCCTCGAGACGCTTGGTGCGCTCTTCCCTGTCCTCGTGAACGCGGTCGCCATATACTGCCTCCATTACCAAATAATCGATGTTCGAAAGTATTGCGGTATCCTCAATAAGCGGTGAGGGTGAATTACCCAGGTCCCCTGAGTACACAAGCTTTTTCCCATTATGCTCAATTTCGAGCATTGCTGAACCAAGGATGTGTCCTGCATCACGAAAACGAATATGGAGCTCTCCAATCACCACATCCTGCTCATATGGGAGAGTTTCCCAATGTGCCATTGCTCGTTCGACAGCATCTTTACGGTAAAGGGGTTCGTGATTATCTGCTTTTGCTTCGCGGTCGATAATACGCACCGTGTCTTCGAGCATCAACTGTGCAATCTCACGTGTAGGTGGCGTGGAATAAATCTTGCCCTTAAATCCTTCGTTGAAAAGCTTGGGAATACGTCCAACATGATCGAGATGTGCATGAGTCACAAACAACGCATCAACCGTTGAAGGGTCGTAGGCGAATGGGTTGTTGTTTTTATCATCACACACCTTAGTCCCCTGAAAAAAACCACAATCGATCAAGATTTTTGCGCCTGCTCCTTCGAGCATATGGTTCGAGCCTGTCACCTCCCCCGCTGCTCCATAAAATCCAAGTTTCATCTTACTCATAAATTTAATTGTTATAAATTATTGCTTGTTACTCGTGCGCAAATATACAATACTTGCCGCCATCAATCCTCCCAATATGTCAAAAACGAGATCGCCGAATGTGTCGAACATATCGTTCATATGCCCTACCGTAAGGTATGAAACTCCCGCCTCATAAACCTCCCAGAGTGCCCCTATACCAACGGCGCCCATAACTGCCCATATAAATAAAGGTTTTATTGCAATGGGTGCTGAAGCGCACCTTCCTGAAAAGAACCGCCACCACAGCACGACTCCTGCGACCCATAACCCCCCAGCAAAATGCATCGGCATATCAAACCATCGCATCAGCCAATACCAATAATAGGATTCCGCAAAAATCTGTGTGATAGCAATCGCCACAACGAGAAACACCAGTATCTGCGGAAACGGTCGTGCCTGCATACATACATTGTATCGCATTTATCGACACGACGCCATCAATGAAAAGGTTTCAAAGGGTATAGAAAAAACCCCTACGCAGAGGCGTAGGGGTTTTTTTTCTTAGAGTTATTTGTAGATATTGGCCCTAGAGAAAATCTAGGTGGGTGCCCGCAATCACACACCACGGTGTATGAAAATATGAGGCTCCCTTGCCAATAACTTAGGAGTCAATATCTCAAATAACCCTACTATCAGTATACGCACCCCTATTCTTTTTTGCAATATTGTTTTTTATCACAAAACAAAAACCTTGCATCACGCAAGGTTTTTGTAAAACATCACAAGAGATATTTAGTTAGAATGCCTCGTCTGCGTACACGTAGTCGAAGTTTGAATTCTTGTAATCAAAAATCTCTTCATCCTTGAAGAAACGTTTAACCTCTGCCTTACCATTCTCTACAGAGTCCGATGAGTGTACAACGTTTGACTGAATCGAGAGAGAAAGGTCACCGCGGATACTTCCTGCATCAGCGTCAAAACCCTTGGTAGGCCCTACGAGGATACGGGTTGCTGAAACCGCGTTGATACCCGAGAGTACCATTACAACAACCGGCGATGCCTTCATAAACGCCTTGATGCCCACAAAAAATGGCTTGTCAGCAATATGGGCGTAATGTGCCTCGAGAAGCGCATCCTCAAGGTTGATCATCTTCATACCGACAATCTTGAGCCCTTTGCGCTCAAAACGCCCCGTAATCTCGCCCAAAAGCCCGCGCTGGATTGCGTCCGGCTTCACAATAATAAGTACCTGCTCCTCTTTTGGATGTGCCATAGTGTTCAATAATTACCTGTTAAGATGGGGGTATCTTAGCAGAAAAAGGGCATGTGGGCAATCCGCACACCGCGCGCAAACAGTTACTCTAATTAACAATTAACGACTGAACGCCTTATTAAGAAGCGTTGTATCCCTTTTGATGATCTTCTTCTCTTGGTATCTCTTGAATTTTTTATAAACACCATACCCAAGAATAGTAAAAGGAGCAGCCACAAGGAGAGCACCGAGTGTCCCGAGTGCCGCCGGCGCACCCACAATAAGAGCTGTGGCAACAGGGGCTGTTATTCCTCCGGTAATCAGAGCTCGTTTTTGATACCCGTAGTGATCTTCGTGTCGGGAGTGCGCAGATTTGATTGTATCCTCAATCTCACCATATCTTGTATTTTCACTAACCTCAGGATATTTTTCTTTAAGTTTACCCCAGGCAGTTTCTGCTTCCATTTCTACCACTTCAGTTTCGGGCTTTGCCTCTACTTGTTCAGGGTCCTCCGGTACCATCTCTGCAATCTCCGCTTGAAGTGCTTCAACATCTGCAGCTTTTTGTTCTGGGTTTTCAGGTGCGACTTCTTTCACCACTACCGTAAGCTCCTCGAGGCGCTTGTCGGCAACGCTCGGCTCTGCTTCTACGCTGACTTCAACATTTTCCTTCTGTTCCGCTCCCATCGGCTCAAGCTCCCATTCGGGAACCTTCACACCAGACTTCTCAACCGCCTCATCCTGCCAGCTTTTATTTTCCATATTCCCTTTATTATGCCTGCTCTTGAAATAAAGTCAAAGAAACAGACCTCTCTTTTTATGATTTTAGATACCAAAAACATCGGTAGCAAACAATAGGTGTAGTGTAATGCGCCCTACAACTAAATCTTACTATTACCTCTCGTCACCCCCTACACTCTCAGGCGCAAATCGTGCTTTTTCTTCCTCGGTTAACAAATGCGATACACTATCAAAAACCCGCCCTACAGCCGCTTTTTCATTATCTGCATTACGATGTTGCTGCCCAAGAATCTCGCCTACCTCTTCGGGATTTATTGTGGGGGAGACCTTAAATGTTCGTTTTTCTATATCAATATCGTAAATCATGTGCGCTTCGTTATTAGTATCAAGTATAAAGATTGGGATATCTCTATCCATCACTTGCTGCATCCTATCCCACCAACGGTCATATCGAATCCCTCCACCATTTTGAAGAGAGGTTTCTTCGGTAAGAGTAGGCATGTTATCAGCCCACCTGCAATAGACCCCCGCTACTTCAGGTTGTTCAACAATGAGTTCGTTATATGAAGTGCCTTCCCTTTTGGTAACAGCATTCGTTACTGCTTCCACAGAAGCATCCTGACGAGAAACTACACGGCGATCTCTAAGCCCTACCGCAACAGAGCCAATATCACTTTTCCCGCCCCCGACGATACGTCCTCCAGATATTAACGCACCCCAGCTTCCGTTGCCGCCAAAAGTTCTTTGTACGCTCCCTTTATCAAGAGTGGAAGTTGAAATTGATGGTTGGAGTCCCGTTAAAATATCTAGTTGATCTTCCCAATTGAGACTTTTTGTATCAATTGCCTGGTTATTCGCAGACGGCTTCCATTCGGCGTCAACAATATCATGAACAAAATAAGTTCCGTGGGCACGAGTAAGATTATCAACATCTCTATTCTTTTCCTCTTCTAGAAATTCGAGTCGTTTATTTTCATCCCATTCTGCATTCTCCCTATAAGCTTCCTCCATAAGGCCTCCGAGTTCTTGTTGTTCTGCCGAAATACGATCGTAAGCGGCGAGGAGTTCCTCTCGAGAGAGGACCATTTTCTCTGCGGAGTCACGTGAACGCTCAACAACACCAAGGTCTCGTTCAAGTGTCTGTATCTGACGAAATTCTAAAATACGCGTTAACCATCGAGACTTTTTCTCATCAATATCTAACCGTAAGTCTTCAGCATTTTCGCAATATCGTTCAAAAGATTGCTTCTCGCTCTCAAGGTTTGCTTCTGCGTGACGTTTCGCATACTCTGCTTCAACAAGAGGATTTGCTTCTACTTCTGCCCATTGCGCCTTTTCTGAAGCAGCGAACTGTTGGTACTTTTCATCACCAATAAAGGGTTTCTTTTCTTGATTTGAGTCGGCAGACACAGGAGCTTCTTCTGTTTTTTGTATTAAAGGCTGTTGTTCTTCCAAGTTCATGGGTGCCCTGATTTTATCACAAAAATACCTCGTAAAGCAGCTTACGCCTCGCCCCTAAACCGTGCCATGATTTCTGCTTCCACCTCCTCGCGGGGAGCGCCGTATTTGAGGTAGGAAAGCTGCTTGAGTTTTTCGGCCATAGCGAGATTGCCTTGTTCGGGCGGGAGAATAGCAATATTAAACGGCTTGGTCGGCTGGCCTTTGACGAGCATATTCACGTACGCATTGTAGTTTTCGAGACGCGTAATGTCCTGCGCAGTAAAAGTCGGTGCGAATTTCTTTTCCAAAAACTCCGCATCCTCCTGCCCTACGCGAAATACCGCCATATTGCCGACATTACCAAACACCGCGTTTTTTATATCCTCCGGAAGTTGCGAGATATACTGATGAGCAATGTTGAGCGATAGACGGTACTTGCGTGCCTCGGAAAGAATAGACGCGATCGATGGCGTGGTGACATTTTGAAACTCGTCGATATAGAGATAGAAATCATTGGGTTTTTGCCCTGTGCCAAACATATCCACACGAGAGAGTGCTGCCATCGTGATTTTACCCACCAATACAAGACCTATCAAGTTCGCATTGATGTCGCCCAAGCGCCCTTTTGAAAGATTGACGAGGAGGATTTTTTTCTCATCCATAATCTGCCTAAAATTAAACGAGGAATTCTTCTGAAGAACCACGGGACGCATAATGTCGTTTGAAATGAACGGGTCGAACTTGCTGGAGATATAGGGTACGAAGTTGGCGAGTCCTTGGTCGCCCGTCGTCTTTTCAGCGCTTGCCCAGAACTGAACGATGATCGGATTCTTGCATCGCGAGAGCTTGAGGTCGCGGAAGGCCTTGTCGGAAAGTACTCGGGTAATATCGAGGAGTGTCGCCTGCTCGCTCGTATCCTCCATCACGAGAAATGCGGCATTTTTGAAATACTGTTCAAACATTGCTCCGCCACCCGCCTTCATATCAAAAAGCTGATTGAATATATTCATCATTTCGTTCACCACAAAGGTCTTTTGTTCGGGGCGACTGATGTCATACTCGAGCATATTGAGCCCCATCGGGCGCTCGATATACGAAGGGTCAAAGTAAATTACATCGTCAGCACGCTCGGGCGGGATGAGTGAGAGAATATCCTGCACATCGTTGCCGTGAGGGTCAATAAAACACACACCATCGCCGTTCCTGATGTCCTGCACAATCATATTTTTCAAGATACTCGTTTTACCAGTACCGGTTTGACCGATGACATATGTATGACGCACGCGATCTTCGCGGTCCATACGCACAAGGGTTTCCTTGTTGTGATATACATTCTTGCCCAAAATAATACCTTCGTGTGCCATCTCCATAGGTGCCGGTGCACCACCCGCTTTTGATTCCTTAAGCTCTGCGGCCGTAGTTGCTGAAACAGGAAAGTGAAACATCGTGGTAAGCTCCTTGAGATTAAGGGGGAAACTATGAGTATCTGAAAAAATACGGAACGAGAACTCATAGATAGCACGCATCAGATCATTCTTGGTAAGTCGCTTCCATGCAACACCATTTGCTTGCGGTTTAGAAAACTGATTAAAGGCTGCCTCAATTTCTGTCAAAATTGCACGAGCACGATCCTCAGTGTCCGCTGACACCACAATACGAATATTGGTATCCACAATTGGCGAAGCGATCTTTTCCGTAATATTCTCAATGGCAACTTGATCAACTTCATTCTCTTCTTTTTTCTTGATACCGAATAAAAGATCTTTGGTTGCGGCAGCGAACTCTGTGGTGAGACGAAGCGTCGAATGTTTTAAGGCATCCTTAATCGGTGTACCTTTTTTGATGTCCTCACGAATGCCTTTGTAAAGCTCGTTGAATGCCTTCCCGGTCGGCTTTATTACGAACTGCACTGCAGCACCTTCCCCTTCGTGAAGCATCTTACCAAATGCTCCAAGAAGTACATTGAGTGGATCCTGCGGAAATACTTCGAATGTCTTCATTTGAAACACTGAGCTTACCACTGGCTCTGCAACAGAAACGAGTGTCACTCCTTTTTCATTGAACGGGTTATAGTCTTCTTTGTGTTCACGAAGCTTTGCGTCAGGATACACTGAGAGCACCTGTTTTTCAAAAAGGTCAGCACGCTCAATGGGGACCGAGGCATAAAAAACAATTTCACTTGAAAAATTAGAGAGCGCGAGTTCGAGCGTAAAATAGTTTTTAACATCAAGCCACCCCGCAGAAGGGTTCTCGATCGAAAGCATTCCTGAATAAAACTGCTCCATCCCTGTTACGAGATCAGCAAAGCTTCGCGATGCACCCCTGGAGTCAACGGGGGGGAGCGTCACCTCGTAAAGACGCATTCTGAGTGCACGGAAAAGTGCACGCTCTTTTGAGACACTATTTGCAATACTTTCATCAGCGAGAAATTGTACAAGGAAACGATGAAAATCATCCTCAATGTGAGGGTCATTCAGTTTCTCGAGAATCGTGAGGGCGTTTTTAATACCGCGCTCCATCATCACACGTACAAGCTCATCGATCGTCTCTTCGTGTTCCTTCCCCATCTTCAAAACCCCTTCCTCAAGCTCGTGCGCCTTGAGCTGATAATCGGGCGCAAGAACCTGAGCTGCAGGCTGCGCACGGTACTCCTCGACTTTTTCCTGTACAATCACGGGGCGTTCAAGTGTCTGACCACTCACACCTGCCGCACGTTCACGTTCAGCGATCTGTGCACGAAGGTATGCCACCTCCTCTTGCGGGGATGCAAACTTCTCCATCGTGTCTTCCACGCGAGGTTTCATTTCTTCATTACGCGAACCCAAAAATGTCATTACTAGGTATTATATCACAGGTGCTTCAGATTTTGCCTCTTTAGCGAGAGTTATGAATGAAACAACAAGTGCAATAAAGAAAAGCATGGAACCAAAGAAACAGGGTGTAACAAAAGGACTTGCGGCGGGGACCCCCGAGCAACCAACCCCTGCCCCGGGTAAAGCAGTGTAGAAATTATATACAAGACGTCCAAAACTCGTCCATGCAAAAATAGTTCCCGCAACCAAGAACCCCACAAGATATTTTTCGCTTTTAGCGCGTACCTCGCCTTCTTTTTTCACGAGTGAAATCGCCCACACGAGAGCAACGGCAAATGCTATCGCCCCATAAAAACACGATGTAGTGACGGGGTTAGGATACAAACAATCATTGATTTTGAAAAGTGTCCCCTCCGCCTCGTAGAAGCGCAGAAAATCAACGACTGCTGTCGTCCATGCAAATACCGTACCTACCAAAAGTGCTCCTGTCTGTATCCAGTACATTTTTGCTATCATACTATGAATTGTATCACGCCCCCAACAAAAAATCGCGCCCCATGCGCGATTTTTTAACCCTGAGCTTGTCGAAAAACTAAAACTGCTGGTACTTCGCCTTACAATCCTTAGGGCAAGAGATGAGGGTCTCGGGTACATTACAGATACCATCTCCACAGACGGTGGTAACCGTACATACTCCTGCCACGAGTGACTGTCCCGTAGGACAATTGTTGCAAGCTGGAGGATTGGTAGCACCGTTCACACAGTTGGCAACACAAGAGCCGGAAACAAAGGTCTGACCTCCGGGACAAAGGTTACAAAGGGGTGGATTCAAGGTTCCGTTAGCGCAGTTTGCGTAACAGGTTCCTGCATACATCGAGTATCCTGCGGCACAGTGGTTACATGCTGGGGGGTTGGTGGCACCGTTGGCACAAGGGGCTGCAGATACGGTGATGGTAGCAATGGCTGACGATATCCAGGTGATTCCATTAGCTGATGCAGCTGAGTACACATCATAGGTTCCTGTTTGGGTGGGGGTCAGGGTGGTGCTGAGGTTGTGCGCGGTGGTAGCAGCAAAGGTGTAGTTTGATTGAGTGGCAGTAGCTACGGGCGTATATGCGGCATCCCAGTTCCAAGGACTCCCCTGTTTCCTCCAGTTGAGGTTGTGGTAGATCATACTGCCATCTGAGAAACTAGCGGTTGAGGAGAAGGTGACGCTTTGTCCGAGAGTGATGGCACTCGTGAGTGGAGCGAGGGAGACGGTCTTAGTGCTGCTATTTTGAACGCAACGAACGGGGATTGTAACGGAGCTGCTTATTTCCCCCTGTGCTCTATAGACAGTATTTTTACCAAAATTTAACATCCGATCCCACGCATGGGGGCTTCCTCCAAGCGCTTGAGCAGGAGGAACCTGCGAGGACGACCAGAACATTCCATTCATGTCACGAAATGCTGATCCACCGGCAGACACTGACAACAAACCAGCCAAGTTGCCTTCAAAACCACTCGCACCACCTGGCTTTAACTTTAATCCCGCCGAAGAACATTCACCGACAAAACCAAATAATGTCTCATCACGATTAGGATTACATACTTGTCCACTATCCTTTAAGTAATTTTCGAGTGTATGCCAATCAGCATCAGTTGGGATATGCCACCCAGCCGGGCAGATACCTTGCGCGCCTTCGGTGACTGAATACTTCATAGCCTCGTTCCAAGTGTAGAGACCTCCGTCAGGGTAATTTGGATGGTTGGTGGTACAGTTGGCAGCTTGGTTGTTGTAGCAGTATTTCTCGATGGTGCCGTTGTTGGTCTGTGTAGTTCCAGAGTTGATCATGGTGCCGACGCGCATACTCTCCTTCATCCAACACTGGGTGCCGATGGCGACGGTGTTATAGGTGCTACCGTCTGCATCAGTGGCTGTACCGCAGGAGACGCTAACGGTAATAGTGCGCGAAGGGCAGTTTGTTGACCAAGCGTTTTGCGAATCTTTTACACGAAAATATATAGTATGCGAACCCACCCCCAAATCTCCTTTATTGAAACTTGAAGCAGAAGAAACAAGAGTTCCTGTGCCACACACTCCTTCCCTCCATTCATAAGCAGTAATAGAGTCACCGATATCAGGGTCGCTACCAGAACCAGAAAATGATACTACTTACCCTTGTGGCACGGTAACACTACCAGAGGGGATGATGATGGAGGCGGTGGGTAAAGTATTAGCAGCTACTGGTGGTACATAGCTTGTTGAAAGCGTATTGCACCCCAAATCAGAAGGCATTCCCATTACCCAATAAACTTCATAGAGAACAAATGTTGCAACACAAGGAGGAAAAACTGACCATGGATACGAATAGCTATAGACAGTAGGCGTACAGACGCCACCCGTGCAAGTCTGCCCGAATAAGACCTCTGTATAAGCAGCACTGAACCTTGAAAATGCGGTGCCCTTGTCAACTCCGACCCCACCCTGAATCACTCCTAACCATACATAAAACCTCGGTGGATCGATAACAGAAACCGGAGTGACGCTTGGAGGAAACGAGAAGGTTTTATTACCAGCCCCAGCATTATAATTAAACTGAAGCGTATTCCCAGACCACGATAATACTAAAGGCTGAACGGCGGCCATAAGAGAAGCTCCCGCTGGTAAAAGAAGGAGGACTGAAAATATAAAAATACGGCGGGTTAATTTCATCATTTTTTCTGAATCTTAAAAAAATCATGGCAAGCGAACTGGTAACGCTCATCACCAAGTGTTTCGCAGTCGCCCTCGTTCCCTTTTGCAAGAATATCCTGCAAAAGTTTCTGTAAGACTATTTCGTCCACATTTGAAAGCACTTTTGGTTCTGGGGCGACTTGCTCTGTTTGTATGACAGGCTGTGGTGGTGCGTTCCTTTTTGGGCTTACTACGAGAATGGTAAAGACAAAGACGATGAGGAGTACAGCGACTATCAAAAACTTTTTCTTATTTGAGAAGGCAAGCGGGGTGTCCATACCTCAAGTATACCTTTATGTTACGCCATTCACAAAAAAGGGAATGTGGATAACTATTTTAAAACAACGGTAAAACCAAGCCTCATCTACACCTTGGTCAAAATCTCAGCGGGGCCGTCAGTAATGAGAATAGTGTGTTCAAAGTGCGCAGAGCGTTTATGGTCGCGTGTGACAAACGTATAGCCATCTGAAAGGAGTTTTATGTAACGGGTTCCTTCGTTCACGATAGGCTCAAGGGCGAGCACCATACCGGGCTTGAGGCGTACGCCTTGTCCTCGTTCACCATAGTTGGCGACATGTGGATCCTCGTGTTGATGGTAGCCGACACCGTGCCCACCAAGCTCCTCCACAATCACAAAACCATGATCCTTTACATATTTTTCGATTGCGTACCCAATATCCCCCGTTGTTTTTCCTGCGCGTGCAGCTTCAATACCTTGAGCAAGAGCACCCTTCGTCACATCCATCAATTTTTGCGCAACCTCATCAACCTCCCCTACCGGAACGGTCATTGCTGAATCAGTAAAAAGCCCTTTATGTTTAATACCGGTATCAATACCAATAATATCACCCTCCTTGAGCACACGATCACCGCCGATCCCATGCACAATTTCATCGTTCACCGACACACAGAGCGACCCTGGATATGGAATAGAGGCTCCCTCAGGGGTGTAGTGCAAAAATGCGGGCTCATCACCGCCTTCTCGCATCAGCTTTTCCGCAAGCTGGTCGAGTTCACGTGTGGTGACGCCTGGCCTTATGGCATCCTTAATAGCAAGCAAAATAGCCGCGAGACGTTTACCGCCCTCACGAATAATCGCGACCTCTTCTTCTGTTTTTACCATTCCCTTCTTTGTCATTATTTTAAATTGAGGCTCTCAAGAATATCATCAAAAACTTCTTCAGGGGTTTGTTCTCCGTTAATATCCAGAAAGCGATATGCAGGATTGTTGCGGTAGTACTCCACTGCTGGTGCAACATCTTGATCAAACCACGCAAGCCTTCGGGCAACGACATCTGATTTTACATCGTCTGGTCGGCCACGACCACGCAAACGGTCCTCCGCCCACTGCCGTGATACATTCAAAAATACTACGGTTGGATTTTCGCGTCCATAAAACGAAACTGCCGTATCAAGAATTTTTGCCTCATCAAGCGAGCGAGGCATCCCGTCAACAATGAGATGTTCACGTCCGCTTATATTGTCGATAAGTGCCTGGGCCCACATCCATATCGCCAAAAACTCCGGTTGGCGTTTACCTGTCTCGCCATACACACGAGCTCTGTCCCATGTGTAACCTTTCTCTTGAGCATATTTTCGAAAATATGCTCCTGTTTCAATATACAAAACAGAGGAATCGTCCTGGCGCCCACTCAAAAATGTATTAAGGTGGTTTGACTGTGTCCCCTTACCTGCCCCTGAACGCCCTATGAAAATAATAGTCTGTAAATCCATGTGGATATTGTAGCAGTAAACGGATACGGGTGCGAGGATTTTGCCCTCACACCCGTATTGTTCAATATTCTAACTTCTAACCTTATTCTCTTAGTACTCCCTCATTGAAAGCTGCGCGTCAACCTTCTTTACGAGATCAAGGACTACTGAAACAACAATCAGGAGTGCCGTTCCACCAATAGCGAGAGATGCAACACCCGTGAGTTCTTGCATAACGAGTGGTAAAATAGCGATCGCACCAAGGAAGATAGCACCAACAAGCGTAATGCGCGTAAGGATCTTTGCAAGATACTGTGAAGTCTGCTCGCCGGGGCGAATACCAGGAATGAATGCGCCGTTCTTCTGAAGATTGGTTGAGATAGCGTCTGGATCAAAGGTGACCGCGGTGTAAAAATACGTAAAGACGAATACGAGACCAAAGTAGAGCACCCCGTTTACCCAACTATTTGCAAGCGCTTTCTGAACAGCAAGCGCAATCACCTGCACCGTACCGTTACCCATCGTAGCAAGCGCGTTAGCGACTACTGTAGGGAAAATAAGAATAGAGAGTGCAAAAATGATTGGAATAACACCTGCCTGATTTACACGAAGAGGTAAATATGTTTGCGTAGAACCACCAATAGTGCGGCCACCACGAGCCTGTTTTGCGTAGGTCACCGGCACAGGACGCTCTGCCTCGGTCATAAAGACTACCGCCATAACAATAGCAATAGTTACCGCAAGTACCGCAATGTAAAGAGGGAGCTGTGCAACATTGAATGTGTAGGCAAGTTCTGCTGCGCGTGCAGGAAGGCTTGATACGATACCGGCGAAGATAATGAGGGAAACACCATTACCGATACCAAACTCTGAAATAAGCTCACCAATCCACATAAGGAGGAGCGAACCTGCTGCCACAACAAGTGTGTTCGTAAGCATTTCAAACGGTGTAAGACCCACAAGAATCCCTTGCTTGCCAAGGTATGCAATAAGACCGTAACCTTGCACTAAGGCGAGAGGTACAGCGAGTAGGCGTGAATACTGTGTCATCTTGCGACGACCATACTCTCCTTCCTCATGCTGCATCGCCTTCATCTTTGGCGACATCATGGTCATAAGCTGCATAATAATCGATGCGGTAATATACGGACCAACACCAAGCATCACGATTGACACCGCAGAAAGGCCACCTCCTGTAAGGAGATTCAGGAATCCGAGGGCCTGATCGTTAGCAAGAAGGTCTGCTAGATTCTGGCCTGCAGCTGCAGGAATAGGAATGTTCGCGAGTACGCGAAAAATAACGAGTGCAACAAGCACAAAGAGAACACGGCGACGAAGCACCGCATCTCCAAACATCAGCTTCATTTTACGAACGAAAGTATTCATAGTAGTAGTGTTATTTCACCGTACCGCCAAGTTTTTCAATAGCTGCTTTTGCAGTTTCAGAAATGGCACATCCGCGAATATCAAGCTTTTTGTCGAGCTCACCTTTCGCAAGGATCTTAACCGTAGGGATACGATTACCTTTCTTTTCAATAAGGGCTTTCTCAAGGAGTACCTTTGGAGTTACGCGGTCACCCGAAGCAAACACGAGACTCAATACACCAATATTAATAACCGCCTCGTTAGTTGCCTCAGTTTTAAACTGATTGCGTGAAACACCTTCACCACGACGCTTTGGAAGCTTCTTGATAATATCACGCATTGCGGGACGGATGCTGTGTCCAGCGCGAGCTTTCTGACCTTTGGTTCCGCGACCCGAAGTCTTGCCACGTTTGCCACCACGACCAACAAGTTTCTTGGCCTTAAGCTTTGTCTTTGGTTTTAGTTCATGTGCCTGCATAGTATCGTATGTTAAATAAGGAGATTATTTTGCTTCTGGTGCTGCTTCTACTGAAGCGCGACCTGGTTTCTTTGCGCGAAGCTGCTCAAGCGCCTTCACGGCTGCGCGTGCATTGTTGAGTTTGTTTTTTGAACCTGAAATGATCTTTGCGCGTACGTTCTTGATACCGGCAAGGTCGAGTACGTTACGTACCGAGCTACCTGCAACCATACCACGACCAGGAGCTGGCATGATCATCACGCGTGCTGAAGCCTCCTTTGCTTCAACTTCATGAGGGATCATCATTTCGTTGGTGAGGCGTACCTTGATCATGTTCTTCTTGGCGTTCTTCATTGCCTTTTCAATAGCTGCTGCAGTATCTGCTGCTTTGCCGATACCTACACCAACTGAACCCTTGCGATTACCCGCAACCATAGCAACAGAGAATGAGAAACGGCGACCTCCGGCGACCACACGGGTCACACGACGGATCTGAATGAGCTTGTTATCAAACTCAGGCTTTGCACGCTCGAAACCAGCGCCACGAGGACCACCTTTACCGCGCCCTGCACCTGCTCCACCGCGCGCGGGACCACGAGAAGTACTACCTCCGCGTGATGCTCCTGCGCCGCGAGGACCACCAAATGAACGCGCTGCTGCAGGTTTTGCTGCCTCTGGTGCTTTCACTTCCGTATTCTGTTGTGTCGTGTTCTCGGTCATATGATATTAAAATTCTAAGCCTCCTTCGCGTGCACCCTCGGCAAGGGCACGTACACGTCCGGTGTAAATAAATCCACCACGGTCAAAGGTCACCTGGGTGACACCCTTTATTTTTGCCGCCTTGGCAAGAGCTTCCCCTGCGAGCTTTGAACGCTCTGTTTTAGTCTTGCCCTTGAGACCCATGTCTGAAGAAGCAGCGAGGGTTACACCCTTGGTGTCATCAATAAGTTGTGCATAAATGTAAACATTTGACTTGAATACCGCAAGGCGAGGACGCTCTGCTGTTCCAATGACCTTTGCACGAATGCGACGATGTCGACGGATGCGTTTTTCAGTTTTAGTAGTGATAGTAGTCATAGTAGTTTCAGAAGATTATGCGGACTTCTTACCCTGCTTGCGGCGAATCACCTCACCAGAGTAACGGATACCCTTACCCTTGTAAGGCTCAGGTTTCTTCTTTGCGCGAACCTGTGCAGCGAACTGTCCAACAGACTCTTTATTAATCGAAGAAAGAGTAACGGTGTTCTTTTCAACAACAGCTTTCACATCAGCGGGAACCTCCATAGGAACCTTGTGTGAAAAACCGAGACTGAATACCAACACATTACCTTGTGGCTCAACCTTGTAACCAACACCTTCAATAATAAGCTTCTTTTCAAATGGCTTGTTAACGCCGGCAACCATATTAACGAGATGTGAAGCGTATGTACCCCAAAGAGCGCGTGCTTCTTTTGTGTTATTCTTTGGCTCAAACGAAATCGCATTCTCGGTAATCGTAATGATCACAGGACCTGTGAAATCGCGTACGAGCTGACCCTGAGGACCCTTGACCGTAATAGTCGCGCCATCTCTGGTTACCGTTGTTCCAGCTGGGATTACTACACCTTTTTTTCCAATTCTTGACATATATTTATATTACCAGATCTTAAAGAGAGCCTCACCGCCGACCTGTGCCTTACGAGCCTCTGCTCCCGTCATTACACCCTTAGGGGTTGAGATTACCAAAAGCCCATAACCATTCTTGACGAGCTTGATCTCATCAGCCTTGAGGTACACGCGCTTTGATGGCTTTGAAACACGTGCAACATTTACGACACGAGGAGCCTTGCCGTCGAAGGCAATACCGATCTCGAGGGTCTTTACTACCTTCTTGCCCTTCTTGGCGTACGAAGCAATAAAGCCATTCTGAAAGAGCACTACAGCGATAGTTTCTTTCATCTTAGAAAAAGGAACAACTGCCGTTGATTTTCCGGCATTTCCTGCGTTCTTAATGCTGATGAGCATGTCTGCGATTGGATCGTGCATAATAGTAGAGAATTACCAAGAAGACTTCTTAACACCCGGAATCTTGCCTTCGTTGGCGAGCTCGCGGAAACAAACACGGCAAAGATCGAAATCGCCCATGTAACCACGACGACGGCCACATTTGAAACAGCGACGAACGGTGCGTGAAGGAAATTTCGGCTCTTTTTGAGAGCGAACAATTGTTGATGTTTTTGCCATAAGTGAATAGGGGCTTTGGTCTTGCCAATATCGCGCGTTGGTTCTTCTTTGTACAATCTCACCCTAGAGCGAGTTTGCACAAAGAAGGAAAAACGCGGATTAAGTAAGATCTCAAAAACCCGTACGAGCATCCTAGCATATGGGGGAATAATGTCAACAAGAAAAGTGCCTGAACCATAAAAAAGGCGCCCTTGGACGCCTTTTACGAGTGTTTTGGGTTATTTACTGCCCCAACCGTCTTCTTTTGCTTCTTTTCTTGCCCGTTCTTCACGGCGTTCAATGACCTGCGCAGGATCGTCACTCTCCCCGTTGAGGTGACGCCTTACCGCCTCATCATCCATGGCTGCAAGCGCAACCTGAGGGGTTGTTTCCACAACTGCAGTTTTAGTAAAGTGCATTCTACTCTCCTTGAGAAGGATCTGCCTAGCACCCCTTGTGTTAGGTAAATCAATTATACCATACATATTATAGAAAAGTCAATATAAATACCGCCTGCTAGGCGGTTTTTATATTGAGAACAATCAACCTTTTAGGGATTATTTCTTGAATGGAGTTCCGATGAGCTCGAAGAAACGAGTAGCCTCTTTCTTGTTCTTGGCGGTTGTCACCATAGTAACAGCGAGACCAAAGAGATCTTTGATTTCCTCGTCAGTAGTCTCAGGAAAAATCGACTGCTCTTTGACACCGAGGGTCAAGTTACCCATTTCGTCAACGCTCTTTTTGTCATAGCCACGGAAGTCACGTGTACGAGGAATAGCAACGTTGAAGAACTTGTCGAGGAAGCCAACCATACGTGCACCACGGAGCGTTACGGCAACACCGATCTTATCCCCTTCGCGAAGTTTGAATGCCGCGATAGATTTCTTTGCAGCACGAAGTGAAGGCTTCTGTCCCGTGATCTTTGCAATGCGTCCCATTACCATCTCGTTGCGATTCTTGTCCTTTGAGCGGCCAGTCGTAGCGGAAACCACTACCTTTACCAAACGAGGTGCAGCAAGTTTAGCGGTGTAGCCAAACTCCCCTTTCATTATTTCGTAGGCTTCTGCTTGTTTTTCTTTTACTGATTTCATAGCTGATTTCATAATATTAAAAGCTACTTGAGCTCTGAACCGCTTTTCTTGGTAACGCGAATGTTCTTGCCACCGATCTCTTTAATACCGACGCGGGTACGAACATCCTTCTTTGGATCGAGGATCATTACATTTGATGCATGAAGAGGCATTGCACGCTCTACAATCTGACCTACGGCACCTTGCGTGCGTCCCTTTTCGTGAACCTTTGCAATGTTTGCGCCTTCTACAACAACACGATTTACACGAGGAAGAGCCTCGAGGATCGCTCCTTTCTTTCCTTTATCTTTGCCGGCGATAATGATCACCTTGTCTCCTTTTTTGAGCTTCATAGTAGTAATATTAAAATAGATTAAACGACCTCTGGGGCAATCGAACCGACCTTTTGGTATCCTGCCTCAACGATCTCGCGAGGAATAGGACCGAATACACGTCCTGCCTTTGGCTCCTTCTTTGCGCGGTCAATAATAACTACCGCATTGTCATCGAAACGCATGTATGATCCGTCTTTACGGCGGTATGCGTTGCGTGTGCGTACAACGAGACCAGTCAAAACATCCTTCTTCTTAACTGACTTGCGCGGTTCTGCAACCTGCACAGAGAGGACAACGAGGTCGCCGATCATAGCGTAGCGCTTCTTTGAGCTGCCGAGCACCTTGAACACGCGCCCGATCTTGCCTCCGGAATTGTCAGTGATTTTTACGATTGTTTGTGGTTGGATCATAGTAGTTTCGTTATGCGTTCACTCTGTGCTTTTGTTATGCGGTCTTCTTGCCGACGACGGTAAAGGCTTTATCCTTTGAAATGGGGCGACATTCAGCGATGATAACCTCATCTCCCATCTTGTACTGACCCTCCTCATCGTGAGCCTTGTACTTTTTTGAGATCTTCATGTACTTGCCGTACTTTGGGTGCTTGACGAAGCGGTTCACGAGAACCGTCACCGTCTTCATCATCTTGTCTGAGACGACGACGCCTTGAAGTTTCTTTGTAGTTGTTGTTTTTGTTTCCATAATAATGTTATGCGGCTACCTTTTTGCGCGCGTTAACCTCGGTCAAACTACGAGCGATCTCCTTGCGTGCAAGCATTGTTGCTTTCGTGTTTTTCTTGGCACTGCCGGCGATGTCGAAGCGAAGTGCGCGAAGCTCTTCCCTCTTGCTGTCGATGGTCTTTACCAAATCCTCGTTACTTTTTTTGCTGATGTCGGTCATGATAGTAAATATTATACAGTCTCTGTACGGCGTACGATGCGTGTCTTAAGCGGAAGCTTTGCTCCTGCTTTGCGAAGTGCTTTAACAGCCGTTGCTTCATCAACACCATCAACTTCAAAGAGCATGCGACCTGGGCGTACTTCAAACACGTATCCCTGGAGCTCTCCCTTTCCTTTACCCATACCTACCTGTGCTCCTTTTTGTGTATAAGGACGATCAGGGAAGATACGAATCCACATCTTACCAACCTTGGTAATAGTACGCGTAATAACCTTACGTGATGCTTCGATCTGGTTTGACTTTACGCGAGCAGGGGTCTCAGCCTTGAGGCCAAACGAACCAAACGCAAGCGTGATGCCACGGGTTTCAGGCGCAGCAAGCTTTGCCTCGCTCTTGCGGCCGTTCTGCCATTTTCTGTATTTTACTTTTTTAGGGAATAACATAGTAGTGTATTTAAATAGGGTTATGCGTTTGCTCCCTGTGCAGCAAGACTCTTCTTCTTACCCTCAGCAAAGATCTGACCCTTGTAGATCCAAACCTTGATACCGATGGCTCCGTAAGGGAGGCGTGCGGTCTGCTTTGCGTAGTCGATGTCTGCACGGAAGGTCTGAAGAGGAATACCTCCGCGACGAATCTGCTCAAAGCGTGCCATCTCGGCACCACCAAGGCGTCCAGAAATTGCAATACGAGCACCTTTAACATCGCGATTTGCCATCACCTTTTCTACGGTCTGCTTAAGGATCATACGGAAAGGGAGACGTTTCTCAAGACCTTCAGCAACCATCTCAGCAACAATAGCTGCGTTTGACTCTGGTGAACGTACTTCCTCGATGTCGAGCTTGAAGTCAGCAGGAATGCTCAATTTCTTGCGAGCAGCTTCTTTCAAAATATCGTTTTTGAGTTTAACCGAACCCTCACCAGCGCGGCCAATAACCATGCCCGGACGAGCAGTTTTGATTACGACGCGGAATGTCTTTGCATTACGCTCGATCTCAACACCAGCGATATGATTACCGCGAAGACGCTTGTCGAGGAAACTACGAATAAGAATATCACCCTTAAGGAAGTTCTTGTATTCCTCTTTCGCTCCGAACCAGCGTGACTTCCAGTCACGAATGATTCCTAAACGATGTGCAAATGGGTGTACGATATGTGTCATATTATTTCTTTGTTGCTGCTACTTTAGCCTTTGGTGCAGCCTTCTTTACCGCTTTCTCTTTAACCTCCTTAACAGGCGCCTTCTTTGCGGTGTCAACAGACTCAGCGCGTTCAATGAGCTCAATCATAACATGACTCGTGTGTTTATGGATCGGTGATGCTGAACCATGAGACTTTGGAATAAAGCGCTTAAGGATAGTACCCTGATCAACACGCACTTCTTTTACAAAAAGGGCATCCTGGGCAATACCATCGTTTTCTTTTGCATTAGCAACAGCCGAAAGCAAGAGCTTCAACATAGGAAGAGATGCACGCTTTGGAAGAACCTCGAGTTCTTTAATGGCACGCTCAACAGTCTTGCCTTTCATAAGGTTTGCGACAAGGCGAACCTTGCGTGGGGCTTGACGATAGCTTTTTAAGTAGGCTTTCATATATTATTTCTTCTTTGCAGGAGTTTCTGACTTAGCGGCCTTGGCAGCAGCGATTTCGCTTTCTTTCTTCTTCTGCTCAAGTTCCTTCTGCATCTTACCGCCGTGGCGAACAAATTTCTTTGTAGGAGAAAACTCTCCGAGTCGGTGACCCACCATATCCTCGGTCACGCGGACCTCGAGGTGAGTCTTACCGTTGTACACGCCAAAAAGGAACCCTACCATTTCAGGGGCGATCTGACTTGCGCGTGACCATGTTTTGATCATCGGTTCAGTTTGCGCGCTTTTACCCTCAATCTTTTTGAGAAGCTTTGGGTCAATATGTGGTCCTTTTTTAAGTGATCGTGTCATAGTATATTTGGGGCTCGTCCCGTTAAGGCGAGCCCTAAACAAAACAAGCTCGGATGAGCTCGCTTTGCATCTTACCAAATTGGTGAATAATGTCAAATCGGGGAACCATTTCCTTGTCCTTGTATAAAGAAATGGTCGCCCAAGCGACCATTTCTTTATACCCCTACAGCGTTAAAACCGTTACCAGGCTAGAATTGCAGGTACCTTACTTTGCAATCCTTTGGGCAAGTAATAGGGGTTTCCCCCGTATTGCATGCTCCATCATAATTGCACCCCGGGATCGCAACAGGCCCTACCGGCCCCCCTGCACAAACAAGTGCTGGTAGCGTACATGCACTGGTCACTGTTGCTCCTGTAGCACAAACACCAACCTTAATGCCCATTGTTGACCCAACATCTGCAGGACATGATCCAATCCTCTGGCATGCACCCCACGAACCTTCTGGTACGTCAGAAATGGTGCAGGGCGGCACACCAACAACAGGGCCGACACTTATCCCTCCAATTTTTGGAGAGAAATCCATCCAACCCGTCACGCCTGAACCCCACACCCATCCACCAAACTTATCGGCAGCAATCTTAACCTCATAGGGTAATGATTCATAAATGGGAGTAAGCTGAAGCTTGCTTACGGAATCTGAACTGTAATTTGTAGTCCACACAGAATTCGTGACGGGGTCAAAAGCAACGCCGTTTGGTGTGGTTCCTACTGGATAATCGATCCTTGTGTGTGTATTAACATCGACTTTACTTACCGTGTTGGAATTGGAGTTTGCAACCCACACAGAATTCGTGACAGGCTCAAAAGCAATGCCCCATGGGTTCGTTCCCACATTCACCCAGTCTAGTGATGACCATGAACCATTAAAAATATTAACTTTTTTAATAATATCTAATCCAGAATAATTTGTAATCCTCAAAGAATTCGTAACAGGGTCGAAGACCATGCCATACGGAGACGATGTTGACCCACCCACATAGTTATTCTTAACTCCTGTGTTGACATTAATCTTAACTAGAGTATTACCCGATCCAATCCACATAGAATTCGTAATGGGGTCAAAAGCAATGGCTGTGCCATTTTGTACTGGGTAGTCAATCCTTGAACCATTATTAACATTAACCTTACTTACGATATCATCGTCAGTGCTCACAACCCATACGGAATTCGTGACAGGGTCGAAAGCGATTTTAGTAGGAGCCCTACCGACTATGTAGTTTACTTTAGCTCCAGTATTAATATTGATTTTACTCACAGTATTGGATATACCACTGGAGTTGGTAACCCACACAGAATTCGTGACGGGGTCGAAAGCGATATCAGTAGGAAAAGTACTCACTGAGTAGTTAACCCTTGCCCCAGTATTGACATTAATCTTGCTCACGGTACCAGAGTATGAGTTCACAACCCACATAGAATTCGTAACAGAATCAAAAGCGATACCACGAGGCGTATCTCCTACAGTATAATCCGTTCTCTCTACTGCATATCCAACAATAACCGGACCGGTACCAGCACCTCCAAGACTAATCCAACCATCCCAGCCGCCAGCAGCATTACCAGCACCTGAGCCTGTGCAGTTCCCTGAACCATCCAAGAGGTTGTTTTGACAAGCAGAAATAGCACGCATCCAGCCCGTTGTTGAACCCGTTGCCCAGTCAACCTGCGCAATAGGGCCGCTCCCCCCATTGAGGGGTGCTGCAGGGGGGTTCCCCGTCTTGGTGCGATCAAAGCTTACCCATCCGACATGTTCATTCCATGCAGTCCCTGAAAGGGCACCTGTTCCCCCTGTTGCCTTGGTAGAGGTATTCACATTTACCCCATAGTCCCTTGCGATCATAGATGTATTGTCTCCGCCACACATTCCGGCATCCACTCTTCCGTTCTTGTCTGAATCACAATCAAGACTATTGAAACTCGTCCATCCAATATTCTCACCCCAAGTCCACCCCGAGACATTTTGCGTCAACCCCGCTTGTGCACGAGGAGAACTAAAGAGATGTGGGTTTACGAAATATATGAGCGCCAACAAACCTCCCCCCATAACAAGCATGAGTATTGCACGAACCTTATGAGTAGATACTGTTTTCATAGACTTTATCTGTTTTTATAGAGCTTGAGGTGCTGGAGGCATAACAGGAGCCATTGTCGTGGATGCGGTAATTTTTACCGCCACAAAAGAAGCTTTTTCTTTAACATTTTCAGCCGCTTCAACATTGACCGTCATCCCCTCTTTGAGGTCGCTCTGCGTGATAACCTTTTCTATAAACGCCAAAGGGGGTCTACCAGAAATCATATTTTCTGAAGGAATAGTCTTTATCATTTTTGAGAACTCTACTATTTCTTTTTGGAACACCGCCTGATCTTTTTGCTCAAAAAAGACGATTTTTGTGTCGTGAGTAATCGTTATTACTCGCTCCACAGGTAAAACCTCAAATGGGTTCGCCGTATTAATGCTTTCAATAATGATCGTATCGCCAGAAATACTTTTTATTGTACCTGGGACTGAGTGCATTTCAGGAATTGAAGGGAAGAACTTCTTTGCTGTCTCGATTTGCGCTTGGAGACGTGCCACCTCGGCGTTTGATGATCCTGACTGCCCTGCACCAATAATAAACCCAACAACCACACCAATAATCAGTGTCGCGATAGGGGTAACGATCTTCATTGCTCCTAGTTTGTTTTCTTCCATATGGTTATAGTTATTTTCCTGACGATAAAAGTATGTGTTTATTATACCATGTTCAAAAAAAGAAAGATTTCTAGAGGTGTGGATAACAAAAAAAACCGCAACCAATTGGCTGCGGTTTTTTTATTCCCTACTTCGACTTCTTGGTTTTGCGACGAGCAACAATGAGGTTGTTTGAGTATTTCTTTGGAGAACGAGTCTTGCGTCCACCAGTAACCTTACCCCACTTTGTCTTAGGGCGCTTGGTACCACGACCCTGACGTCCTTCACCTCCACCGTATGGATGGTCTACTGGGTTCATTGCTGAACCGCGAACGGTTGGGCGAATACCGAGCCAACGTGAGCGACCTGCCTTACCGAGGTTGCGGTGCTTGTACTCTTCGTTTGATACGGCACCAATAGAAGCCCAAGCATTCTCAGATACCTTACGAATTTCACCTGAAGGCATCTTCAAGTGAGTCTGTCCGGCATTGTTTGCCACCACTTCAGCGTAGTTACCTGCTGAGCGAGCGATGCGCGCACCACCTTGTGGCTGAAGCTCAATATTAAATACAAAAGTACCTACCGGAGCTTTACGCAAAGGAATACGGTTCCCTGTTTTTACGGGCGCATCCTCGGCGGTCATGATTGTGTCGCCTACTTTGAGTCCATGAGGAAGAAGGTTATAACGACGCTCGCCGTCGGCATAGCAAATTACTCCAATGAAGCCTGAGCGGTTTGGGTCGTACTCAATGGTTTCAATCTTTGCAGGGATACCCACCTTTTCCATACGGAAATCAATCTCACGGAATGAACGCTTGTGCCCACCACCCTTGTGGCGTGTCGTAATACGACCAAAAGCATTGCGTCCGCTGCCGCGTCTGAAACCATGGGTCAAGGACTTGAGCGGTTCGTTTGTGGTGAGTACACCGCGATAGGTCACGGTTGCAGTCTGACGAAGCGAAGGTGTTGTTGGTTTAAACTTTTTCATAGTGATTATATAAGCTCAATCTTATCGCCCTTTTTTAAGGTGACGAGTGCCTTGCGCACACCTGCCTTTACGCCACGACGATTGCGTACAAAAACGTTGGTATCAGGAAGATTTACGATATTTACTTTAACAGGAGTAACACCGTAAAGTGTTTCAACCGCCTTAGCAATCTCGATCTTGTTAGTCTTTGGTGAAACTACAAAAACATAAGTTCCCTTTTCTGCAAGAATAGCTGCCTTCTCGGTAATGTGTGGGCGCACAAGGGCGTCTGCACGAGCTCCAAGACTGCTCTCGTTCTGCTTCTTGGTAACCTTCTTTTCTGTTGTTTTTTGAAAAATAGCCATAGAAGTATTGTTATTTAACTGCAATCTTACCCTCAATGAAGCCGACCGATGCTTCCGGGCTTACAATCACAAGATACTTGTGATTCAAGAGATCAATAGGGTTCATGTTCTTTACATCATCGAAATCGATGTTGCCAAAGTTTCCAAAGCTCTTTGCTGCAACTTCTGACTTTTCAGCCATCGCGAAGTATGCCGCATTGCGTTTTTTGGTGAGGAGTTTCTCGAAACCCTTAACCTCTGAGAGATTGCTCAAGATAGCCTTTGCTTCGCGCGTCTTGTAATCCTTCATAGCGATGTCATCAACAAACATAATTTCGCCCTTGCGGAGCTTCTCCGAGAGTACGGTGTAGAGTGCCTTGGCGCGAACCTTCTTGTTGATCTTCTTGCTGTAGTCTTTTTCACCGAGTGGACCGTGAGTCACACCTCCGTGACGCCAGATTGGTGAACGGCTTGAACCGTGACGTGCGCGACCAGTACCCTTCTGTGCCCATGGCTTCTTGCCTCCACCAGAGACTTCGCTGCGCGTTTTTGCTGCAGCTGTTCCCGTGCGTGCATTTGCGCGCATTGATGTTACTACCTGATGCACAAGGTCAGCGTTCCAAGTAAGACCCCAAATCTTTTCATTCAAGTCAACTTTTCTCGCTTCTTTTCCTTTTGTGCTGTATACGATTGCTTCCATATTAGTATGTATTATGCCTTAATTTCGAGAAGAGCCCCCTTGATACCAGGCACACAGCCTGAGACGAGGATCTTGTTGTTGGTAGTGTCGACCCCAAGTACACGCAAACCTTTGATCGTTGTACGATCGCTACCCATACGGCCGGCCATACGACGACCTTTTGAGATCTTCTGCTGACCAGTTGAACCGATAGAACCAGGCTCACGCTCTGAGTGCTTCTGGCCGTGCGTACGTGAACCTCCGTGGAACCCGTGGCGCTTGACCACACCCTGAAAGCCCTTACCTTTTGAAGTACCCGAGATGGTCACTTCATCACCTACGGTGAAGAGTGAAGCATCAAGCGTGTCTCCTTTTTTCCATGCACTCGAATCATCAACGCGGAACTCACGAATCGCCGCAAAAGAGCCGAGGTCTTTTGTGTGACCCTGCACTGCCTTTGAGATGTTCTTTGGAGCACGTGTACCGAAACCAATCTGTACAGACTCGTAGCCGTCAGTGTCCTTGTTTTTGATTTGAGTGATAACAGCAGGCCCTACCGCAACAAGTGTTGCAGCTGTAGCCAATCCATCGTTGCCGATGAATGTCACCATATTTTCTTTTCTTCCTAGAATAAATTTCATATCGGTAACCATTGCAACCCTCGTCTTACGAAGGGGTTGTTGGCATTTTAACTAACGAATAAACTTTTTACGCTCCTCAATCAGCAGATTGACCTACTGGGTTGTTTTACATCATCTTCACATCGATGTTGACACCGGATGGAAGTGAGAGGTTGGTGAGCGCTTCAATAACTTTTGCGCCTGGATTCAAGATGTCGATCAAACGTTTGTGGATACGCATCTCGAACTGCTCGCGTGCATTTTTGTAGATGAAGGTTGAACGGAGAACCGTGTACTTCTTGATCTCGGTTGGGAGCGGTGTAGGCCCCATAACCTCTGCATCGTAGCGGAGTGCTGTGTCGATGATCTGCTTGACCGAGTTGTCGAGCACTTTGTGCTCATAAGCACGCACGCGAATGCGGAGCTTGTGAGTTACATCTTTTTCTTTTACAGATTTTGTCATAGAGGTTTAAAGAGAAACGGGAAACTAGTTAGGCGATGATCTTGGTAACAACACCTGCACCTACCGTACGTCCACCCTCGCGGATCGCAAAGTGCTGCTGTTCTTCGATAGCAACAGGCACGATGAGCTTAACTTTAAGCTTAACAGTATCGCCTGGCATAACCATCTCAGTACCTTCAGGGAGACTTGTGTCGCCTGTTACGTCGGTTGTACGGATGTAGAACTGAGGTTTGTAACCATTGAAGAATGGTGTGTGACGTCCACCTTCTTCCTTTGAAAGTACGTATACTTCTGTCTCGAACTCGGTGTGAGGAGTTACTGAACCTGGTTTAACGAGAACCTGACCGCGGGTAATGTCCTCCTTCTTGATACCACGGATAAGGATGCCGGCGTTGTCGCCTGCCATACCCTCCTGGAGTGACTTGTTGAACATTTCAATACCGGTAACGGTTGTCTTGACAGTATCCTTGATACCAACAATCTCAACTTCATCACCAACCTTGATAACTCCACGCTCAATACGACCAGTAACAACCGTACCACGGCCTTCAATAGAGAACACGTCCTCTACAGGCATAAGGAATGGCTTTGCGGTGTCGCGCTCTGGAACTGGAACATACGTGTCGAGTGCGTTTGCAAGATCCATGATCTTCGTTGCCCACTCATCATCAGCTGAGGTAGCCTCAACTGCCTTGAGAGCTGAACCACGGATAACCGGTGCGTTCTTGCCGTCAAAGTGGTACTTGGTCAAAAGGTCACGAACTTCTTCTTCAACGAGTTCAATAAGATCTGGATCATCAACCATGTCACACTTGTTGAGGAATACAATAATCTTTGGTACACCGATCTGCTCTGCGAGGAGGATGTGCTCTCGTGTCTGGGGCATAACACCGTCCGTTGCAGCAACCACGAGGATAGCGCCGTCCATCTGTGCGGCACCTGTGATCATGTTCTTAATGTAGTCAGCATGGCCTGGAGCGTCGATGTGCGCGTAATGACGTGCATCGGTCGAGTACTCGTTGTGTGAAAGCGCGATTGTAATACCGCGGGCTTTTTCCTCAGGTGCTGAGTCAATCTGGTCAACAGACTTCATCTTTACCGTCTTTCCGTTAAGGTTGAGCACGTTCAAGATTGCCGCTGTAAGGGTTGTCTTGCCGTGGTCAACGTGACCAATAGTACCGACGTTAACGTGCGGCTTGGAACGATCAAATGCTTCTGCCATATGTTTGTTGTTCTTGTAATAAAAGGTTTGGACACGAGAAACCCCGACAAACCTTTAATTACAAGAGAAAATTAAGTAAAACTGATAAAAAAGTACCGCGTACGCGATACAGGGGTTATCTTACCAGAATGGCAATAATAGTCAAGCCCTGACACTCCGTCGGACCTACTTAATTAAGGTACTGTTTCGCTCGATCTAGCACTTCCTGCATGGTGTGCTCGATTTTAACCATGTATTCATTCGCCCCCAGGTCGAGTGCACGCTTTTTGTCGGATGGTTGTCCTAAATTTGAGAGTACAAGCACCGGAATTGATGCGAGTTCGGGGTTTGCCTTGACCTCTTCAAGTACCGCAAAACCGTCTTTTTTGGGGATCATGATATCAAGAACAATAAGGTCTGGTTTTTCAGCCACAATATGCGAAATAGCTCCCTCTCCAGTAACCACAAACGAAGTCTTGATTCCTTCTTTGGAAAACTTTGTTTCATAGACCTTGAATAAGTGTTCATCGTCTTCAATAAAGACCACGCTTTTTTTATGTTCGTTCATAAAATGAATACTTAAACTATATCATATTGGTATATAAAAACCCGCCAAATGGCGGGTTTTTATCGAGAATAGTGAATTTAATTACTTCCTTGCATCAATAATCGTCTGTGCAACATTTGCAGGAACGATATCGTAGTGGTCGAATTCCATCGTAGACGAAGCGCGTCCTTCAGTCATCGAACGGAGAGCGGTTGTATAGCCAAACATTTCCGAAAGAGGAACCTGTGCGGTCAACACCTTCATCATACCGCGCTCGCCCATTCCTTCGATTTGTGCACGCTTTGATGAAAGGTTGCCGGCAACGTCACCCATGAACTGCTCAGGCATAACGATCTCCACCTTCATAATAGGCTCAAGGATTACGGGGCCTGCTCGGCGAACTGCCTCTTGGAATGCCTGTGATGCGGCGATCTTGAAGGCGATTTCTGACGAGTCAACATCGTGGAACGAACCGTCATACAACTCTGCTGAAATATCTACCACCTTGTATCCAGCCTGCACACCGCGGTCCATTGCCTCCACAATACCCTTTTCTACTGGTGGAATGAACTCCTGAGGAATAACACCACCCTTGATGGCGTTAACGAATTCGAAGTGATCATCGCGACGTTTGACGTTCTTTGGAAGGTCCTCAATCTTGATAGTTTTATCGATTGGCTTGATGCGAATCTTGACATGACCATACTGACCGCGTCCACCCGTCTGCTTGATGTACTTACATTCTCCTTCAGCCTCCTTAGTGATGGTCTCCTTGTATGCAACCTGTGGCTTACCTACGTTTGCTTCCACATTGAACTCACGCTTCATACGGTCAACGAGAATTTCAAGATGGAGTTCACCCATACCCGAGATGATGGTTTCCATCGTCTCCTCATCGGTTGAAATACGGAATGTTGGATCTTCATCGGCAAGCTTCTTGAGCGCCATACCCATTTTCTCCTGGTCAGCTTTTGTTTTCGGTTCGATACGGAGGGAAATAACTGGCTCAGGGAATTTAATCTCCTCGAGAATAATAGGATTTGCCTCATCACAGAGTGTGTGTGAAGTCCTTGTGTTCTTGAGGCCTACCATTGCGGCAATCTCACCGGCGTACACTTTCTTTACTTCTTCACGAGCGTCTGCCTGAAGGCGAACCATACGACCAACACGCTCTTTATCTCCGGTCGATGCGTTATAAATATACGAACCTGCCTCTACGGTACCCGAGTACACACGGAAGAAGGTAAGCTGTCCAACGAATGGATCTGCCTGAAGCTTGAATGCAAGTGCTGCAAACGGCTCTTTATCAGAAGGATGACGGTCGATGGTCTCACCAGTGCGAGGGTCGATACCGTGCACTGCGGGAATGTCGAGTGGTGAAGGAAGGTAGTCAACCACGGCGTCGAGCACAAGCTGAACACCCTTGTTCTTCAAAGCTGACCCTGCATATACAGGGAAGATCTCGTTGTTGATAACTGCCTTGCGAAGAGTTGTCTTCAAGACATCCATAGGGACTTCTTTGCCCTCAAGGTAATCGTTCATCAAGACCTCGTCGTTTTCAACGATACGTTCGATAAGCTCACCGCGGAATTTTTTCGCCTCTGCCTGATATTTCTCAGGGATTTCCATCTCAATAACATTCATTCCCATGTCACCCTCAAACTTGAAAGCTTTCATCTTAAGAAGGTCAATCACCCCCTCAAACTCATCCTCAAGCCCCATAGGGATCTGCATACGAACAGCCTTGGTGTTCAAACGATCAAGGATCGATGCATATGAACGCTCGAATGAGGCACCTGTACGATCAAGCTTGTTGATGAAACAGATACGAGGAACACTTGCTTCGTCAGCATAGCGCCAGTTGGTCTCTGACTGTGGCTCTACGCCCGCAACACCGTCGAACACAACCACTGCGCCGTCGAGCACGCGGAGTGAACGTTTTACCTCTACCGTAAAGTCGATGTGACCCGGGGTGTCAATAATATTAAAACGAGAAAGATTCTCCTGCGCCTTGGGCATGTCGGTCTTGTTCCAGAAACAGGTAATAGCAGCGGCAGTAATCGTAATACCGCGCTCACGCTCCTGCTCCATCCAGTCGGTCGTTGTTTCACCTTCGTGAACCTCGCCGATCTTGTGGGTCATACCCGTGTAAAACAAAATACGCTCAGACGTGGTCGTCTTGCCTGCATCGATATGAGCGATGATTCCAAAATTGCGCACTTTCTCCAACGGGTAATCTCTGTCCATAATAATTTAAGTCTAAAAGTTAAAAGTTAAAAGTCTAAAGCCAGGAACCAAGATAAATTCAATCCAAAAAAATGCGTTATTTGGGATGCAGCGCGAGGCGACAAGGTTGTGATACCCACGAGCTGTACATGAAGTACTGCGAGTGGGTTCACGGCCGCAGGCAACGAAGCGCTGCGCCCAAATTACGCATTTTTTACCAAGCGAAGTGAGCGAAAGCCTTGTTGGCCTCTGCCATCTTGTGTGTGTTCTCCTTCTTCTTTACTGCTTCACCTTCGTTTTTCGAAGCAGCAAGAAGCTCATCTGCAAGCTTTTCACGCATTGGGCGGCCTTTCTTTGCCTGTGCAGCGTTGATGATCCAACGCATAGCGAGGGCAAAGCGACGTTCTGGACGAACCTCGCGAGGAACCTGATAGTTTGCACCACCAACACGACGTGAGCGAATCTCCATAAGAGGACCGGCGTTCTTGATAGCAAGCTCAAAAACCTCAAGAGGTTCAATCTCCTTGTTCTTTTCCTTGATGATATCAAGGGCGCCGTACACGATAGTGCGCGCGGTGTTCTTCTTGCCAGCCTCCATCACATAGTTGATGAGCTTTTCAATTTTAACCGAGCCGTACATAATGTCGGCGTTAGGAATATTACGATTAGTTACTTTTCTGCGCATATAAATTTAGAGATTATTTCTTTGCTGCTGGAGCTCCTGCCTTAGGGCGTTTTGCACCGTACTGACTACGACCCTTGCGACGCTTCTCTACGGGAGTTGCATCGAGACGACCACGTACAATGTGGTAGCGTACACCACCGAGGTCCTTTACGCGACCTCCACGAATCATAACCACTGAGTGCTCCTGAAGTTTGTGTCCTTCACCAGGGATGTATGCCGTAACTTCCATACCGTTCGTAAGGCGAACGCGGGCAATCTTGCGGAGCGCCGAGTTAGGCTTCTTTGGGGTGGTGGTAGTTACTTTTGTACAAACACCACGCTTGAATGGTGAGTTGTGGTATACCGGCTTGTTCAAAACACTATTAAAGCTCTTGAGAAGCGCCTGAGAACGAGACTTCTTTACAGGAGTCTTGCGGGGACGCTTGGTTAATTGGCTTACTGTTGGCATATGATAAATTATTTAGCCGCCTTCGGAGACGGCATATGTGATGAGTACTCTACTACGACGCGCAAAAAAATGCAAGGGGCCACTCGGCAAGTCCTTCTTTGCTGCACGCATATTCGCTTGCTAGCGAATTGCTCCGCTCGGCTCGCCAGCCTGCGCAAGGCACCAAAGAAGGACTTGCCTCGCTCTAAGGTAAAATCCTATACCCCAAAGCCTGTAATGGCCGTCAGAAGGAAACTTGATATCGGCTGAATGATGTATTGGGCGAAAAAAATCACAAAAACGATGAAAAGGAGCCAATTGTGCTCTAAATAATCGTGGATTTGCTGAAAACGGTATGGATGTACCTATGGATTTTTGGGAACAAAATTAATATGAAAACTGCTAATGACATGGTCTATGATTGATGCTGATAGACCTCTAAATCCAATTTTGTAAGCTATCCCATCCTTAATTAACATAATAGAATAGATACTGTTTGGATCCTTACTATTAGTAATAACATACATATCCGCATCAATCCCAGAAATCCCTATTTTTTCAGCTTTATCCTGTGTAGGTGCAAAAAATGTTTTATCCCATTCAGGAGCACGCATACCAGGAGAGAGGACCGCAACGCCGAGGTGCGGGTCATTATCGTATGTTTTTTTGTAAAAAAATACTGAGATTGACTCATCTCCAAATCCTACAGAAGGCAGCATATTTTTAGGGTATTCGATTGTATAACCTAACGATGGATGTGTGTATAATGCCCACTCAGGAGCTATATTTTCATCTATCATTACTTCCTTTTTTTCAAGAGTTATGTTCTCATCCATTGTGACCACCCTATCCCCAGTTTCCACACTCTCATCCTTATTTTTTTGTGAATATATAAATAAAACAGATACTACTAATACAAAAATGATAACGTCAAGTGCTAGACGATGATTTAGTATATTTTTGAGCATAATAAAAGGGGCAACATTTCTGCTGCCCCTAAAGTGTACCACGAAACGGCTAAATTAATGTACCCAATAAACGGTGTACGACCCGCTAAAAACAAGGTACTGATTGAATGTATCGTAAGGGATTTGCCTTCTGTACACTGTATATGGAGCGGTCCAATTGCTCTCAATAACATTAAGCTTCCGGTTGACGGTATCATTACTCGTCACGATTAGCGTATGCGGACCCAGGCCAGTTGAGTGGTCCAGCTTGTACCAGACCCTCATCTGAATGATTTGCCCAGGTGTCAGGGAATACAGAGAAACCCCGTGACACGCCGCTCACATCCGACCTTGGGTACCACAGATAATCCACTGGCGAACCTTGAGTTAGCGGTAGTGCTTGTTGAGTTCCACCAAGTGTTAAATCAGTTCCTTCGAGAGCAGCGGCCCTGCGAACAACTTCCGCAACCCAGATCTTGCACTCTCCCGCAGGATTCCCGAGGTATTGCCCATCATAATAGAGCCGTGCTTGAATCAGGATCCGCTGGTCGCGTTCGATTTGAGTCAATTCATGCCAGCCAGCATAACTGTTGCCTGTTGTCAGGAAAATAACACAGAGTGTGGTAAACAAGTATTTACCAATACTGAGAAACTTATTCATAAAAACCTCCAAAAAAGAACTGTTGCCTCTATAAAATTACAGAGGTGTTGCACACTGTAGCACAATTAAGTTTTTTTTTACAACTTTTGTATAACTACGCCACTCTTTTTATATCCCAAACCCGGTAATAGCCCTCAAAAGGAAGCTCGAGATTGGCTGGATGATGTATTGCGCGAAAAAGAACACAAAAACGATAAAAAGGAGCCAGTTATGCTCTAAATAGTCGTGAATTTGCTGGAAACGGTATGGCAAGACCGAAAAAAGCACCTTGGCTCCGTCGAGCGGAGGAAACGGAATCATATTAAAGACCGCCAAAATGATATTAAGGAACGTAATGGTGCCAAGGATCTCAAAGAACGGAGTCCCGGGAATAATACCGAGTTCTGCATGAAAACGGATCATCAACCCAAAAACAAGGGCAATAAAGAGGTTGGCGAGCGCTCCTGCCGCCCCCACAAGCACCGTCCCCCACTTTTGATTCCTTAGATTATATGGATTGTAGGGCACCGGCTTTGCCCAACCAAAAGCAAAAGAGCCACCAGAACCAATAAGCATAAGGGCAGGAAGGATAATCGAACCAAGTGGGTCTATGTGGGGCACAGGGTTGAGCGTTAGGCGTCCCGCTAAACGAGCCGTAGGGTCGCCGAGCATTTCTGCCACATATCCGTGGGCTATTTCATGGATAATGACCGAAAAAATAAGGATAACGAGGAAAAAGAGTGTTTCGACTTGCATAATGTGTAATATATGATAGCATAAGCCGACTAGTTAAGAAATACATATATGGCAAAAGTCTGTCCAACCTGCAACAAAGGAACCATCATCGTCGGAGCATACTCCAACCGTGTTCGTGCTACCAAGTACAACCCGACGGGAAACAAGCGTAAATACCCAAATCTTCAGTGGGCACCGCTCGCTGACGGCTCACGCATCAAGCTCTGCACCAAGTGCATGAAAGCTGGAAAGCACACCGAAATTAGGTTTGTGTAAATAAACAACGAAAAACCCCGCCAATTGGCGGGGTTTTTCGTATTCGTTATTCTATATTAAGTTCAATGCCATTGGTTCTAAAGATAATAGTCCCTTGATCAGCTGTGTTTATGGTAGGGATTTTTAAGCTTGAAAGAAGTTCAGTGACTTCTTTGTGGGGATGGCCATATTTATTGTCTTTACCAGCAGAAATGATGGCGTACTCTGGACTGACAGCCGAGAGGAATGTGGGCGAGCTAGAAGTGCGCGAACCGTGGTGTCCGAGCTTAAGAACCGTGGAATGTAGTGTTCCCCCTTTTTTGCTCACCAAGTATTTCTCTATCGCCTGCGGCGAATCACCGGTCAGTAAAAATGAATTATCGCCGTAGGAGAGTCGTGCAACAATGGAACTCATGTTAGTCTCCCATCCGCGAGAATTTCGGTCAGGAAACAAAACCTCGAGCACAACCCCCTCATCAAGGACAATTCGCTCTCCCATGCGGGCGAGAACACGATATGCACGCTCATTCTTGATTGCCTCCTCAAACGCAGCATAGGCGCCGGTACCAGAAATATTTTCAGTAGTAACAACTCCGTCGACCTTCATACGACCAAACACGGCAGGCAACCCTCCTACATGATCCTGGTCGGGATGTGTCGCAAGGACGAGGTCGAGCGACCGATCATAAAACGGCATCACTTGTCCGAGCGCACGAAGTAACGCACCACTCGATGAACCGCCGTCGATAAGTACCTGATTACCATTTGGGGCTTCAACGTAAATTGCATCACCTTGTCCTACATCAAGGAACGCCACCGTGAGGACACCCGCCCGGTCTGCTCTCAGGGTAACAGTCCAGATGAGTATGTTGGCAAAAAGAAAAAACACTAGAACGATCCACTGGATATATTTCTTTGAAATTCGTCGCGGGTGCTGTTCGGTCATTTCTGATATCATATCATTATGCCCGTCGACCTCACTATCGAATCAATTATCGCCCTCGCAGGATATGCAGGTGTCTTCCTTTTAATGATTGCCAACGGCGCGGTATCATTCCCTTCAAGTCAGGTACTCTACATTGTTGCGGGATACTTCATCGCACAGGGTAACCTTATTCTTCTCCCTGTCGCTCTCGCAGGAGCACTCGGCAACACCGTCGGCAATATCATCCTTTATGAACTCGTACGAAAACACGGTCGCGACTTTGTCGCACGGATGAAACTTTTTCCTACGCGTGAGCTCGCCAAGGTCGAAGTGGCATTCCATAAAAAAGGTGCGTGGTTTATTTTTATCGGCAAGCTTCTCCCTGCAATAAAAGTATTCGTTCCTATTCCTGCCGGTCTCGGTAAAATGCACCGCGGACTTTTTGCTTCTCTCATGTTTGCCGCATCGTTCATCTGGTCGCTCGGATTTATTTCTATCGGATATTTCTTTGGAAAGTCATCTGACCTCTTTGGTAAATATGCAATCATTCTCGTCGCCGTGGCAGCCATCGTTCTCTTTCTCTTTTATCGCTACCTCAATAGTGATGAAGTGATTCGCGAAGTTGAACGTTAGTCACTGACTATGTATACGATACTATAGTACCGTATACATAGTCAGTGGGAAAATTAAAATTCGTAATTGGATTTTTTCTCGCCCTGTGTATGTGGAAAATTTTTTATTATAAAATATCCTAGCAAGAAATATGCGAGGGTGAGCATCCAGAGTGGGAATGAAATTTCTGAAAGCGATGCGAATGGCAGGAGGGCAAAAACTTCAACAGCGGTGACGACATATGCAAGAATGGCGTATGCAACAAAAGAGAGCGCACTTCCTACGAGCGGCACCCACGCAAATACCGCCACAAGCGCGACCGCGAGCATGGCGATCGGCACAACGGGGAGCACGAAAATATTTGCGATAAAACCGATTAGTGAAACACTCCCCATGTGATAGAGAATAAGAGGTAATACAAAAAATTGTGTTGCAAATGTCGTTACCATAATTTCTCTGAGTATTTGCGATGACACCCACAGAAAATGTTTTTCAATAACAGGCACCAGTGCGACGATTGCCAAGGTTGCTGCAAACGAAAGCTGGAACGAAACATCGTGAAGGAGAATCATCGGGTTCACCAAGACCATCATTCCACCTGCGAGCACGAGCACGCGAAGTGCATCACTCTCACGACCGAGCACTCGCGAAAGGATTACCACCAGTGCCATCACCGATGCTCGCACCACCGTCGCCCCACCACCCACCATCACTGCAAAAAGAATGATGCCGAGCGCACTCGCCACCAGACGAAGGGTGAATGGCAGGAACATCGCAACCCGTGAAATCACCCCCGCGACTACTGCAATGTTATACCCCGAAAGTACTACGATGTGAGCAACCCCCGTTTCACGAAACTTTTGCAATAGGTCGTCACCGAGGGATTGCTTTGCACCAAGAAGGACTCCTCCCGCAAGCGATGCTTCCGGCTCGGGAATCACGCGTGCAATATTTTTTATGAGCACCTCTTTAAAAGCAAACAATTTTTCACGCACTACGTTTCCTTTGTCGTGTGAAACAATGATCAGTTGAGGAAGGTACATTTGATAGTGGATACTATCTTTCGCGAGGTATGCTTTATAATCAAAGGACTGTACGCCTTCTTTTGAGGTAAAGTTTTTTGGTGAAACAACCTTCCCCGCCAGCTCCACCTCGTCACCATAACGAAGGGCGGGGTACTCAGGGACACGTACGAGTATCCGCGCTTGTCCTTGAGAAATACCTTCTGTCTCAAGGACAATGTTCGTGTAACTCTCTCGGACATCGGGTTCTTCGACCACGATTCCTTTAATACTCACAACTCTACCGACTAAAGAATCAAGTGTATGGGCGTTTTGTTTCACCTGCGAAACATCGACACGAAGAACACCCAGAGCGCACCCAAGCAGAACAAATGAAACCAAAAAACTTCTCCCTGACCCTGTGGCACGCTGCACCAGAGATACGAGACCAGCAAGTAACACACAAAAAATACCGAAGTATAACCCAAAACCGACAATCTCTTCGAGTGCAATTCCTCCAATGAAACTTATTATGAAACTATAAAAATATTTCGTATGCATGTGGTCACGTTGCCACCACATCTTATTATAATTCTGAGGAGCTGCAAATAAAAAAACAGCTATCGATTATTTACCAATAGCTGTTTTTAAAAATATTTTTACATACCCCACGCACGACAGACTGCTTGTTCGTCATCTGCACTTACTGTTTTTTTAAACTTTACTCCAGACATTCCTTTTACTCGTTTCTCACACTCGGCCCACGTTGCATGCTTCATCAATTTTCCTCCCACCAAACTCACATATGAATACGCTTTCATTTTTTCACGCAATTTTGCTTCCGGTGATTTCTTTTGCTTTGGACTCTTTGCATCAACCTCAAGATTGTTGAGATCAACATCATACTCTGTGCGAGCACCATTAAAAAGTTTTGGGGTTTTACCATCAGCATACTCGGTCGCAATAACATCCGCACGCTCGTTTCCGGGAATACCACTATGTCCTGGTGTATACCTCCAAGAGATTTTTGATCCACTCATTTGCACATCACTCACCGCGCGCGCGAGCTCCTCCCAGAGGTCCCTGTTGAGTACCGCTTCTTTCTTACTATTCATCCATCCATTGCGTTCCCATCCGGCGACCCACTTAGTGATGCCGTTGATGACGTAACTCGAGTCAGCGCGCATGTCAATCGTATACGCATTACCGAGGTCGCGCACAAAAGAAAGTGACGCGATTGCGGCCATGAGTTCCATGCGATTGTTTGTTGTATGGTTTTCTCCGCCACCAAGTTCAACCACTAGCTCAGCAGTTGCGACCATGGTGCCCCACCCCCCAGGACCAGGATTGCCGCGCGACGAGCCGTCAGTATAAATAATTATTTCGGGAAGTTTCATTTTTTTAGTTTACGCTTTTTTAGTAACATTCACAATTCTCAAACGAAGCTCGCGCTTGCCACGGAACGTGTTGAGCTCCATCGTTGCGGCAAGGTCGACAATGTTGCCCGACACAAACGTGTCGCCGCGCTCGTCAAAAAAAGAAATCGCTTTAACGGGCGACCCCTCAAAAGAGAGCTCAAGATGTGCGTCTTCTTTTCCGAAACGTCGTGCATTATCGATACGCACCCCTTCGAATAAAAATGTGGGCTTAGGGTTCCCCATACCAAACGGCGCGAATTGTTCAATGACTTTCCATGTTGACCAATTTACCTCACGAAGAGTAACACTTGCGTCTATCGAAAGTTGGGTCTCTTCTTTTTCCTTGCGTACGTTTTGATACACACGCACTAACTCGTCTTCGAGCGTGTGTATGAAGTCACTTGAAACAGAGAAACCTCCTGCTTCTTCGTGTCCGCCAACACCCTCGAACACACCCTCGCGAACACTCGTCATTAGCTCCACCACATTAACCGTCCCGTCCGAACGACACGAACCTTTGATCACACCGTCCTCCGTTCTCCCCCACACAAACACGGAGCGCGAATACGCCTCAACAAGATTTGATGCCACGAGGCCAACGAGGCCCGGCTTCCACAACGGATTACCAATAACAATAACCTCTCGCAGTTCACGCATCTCAAGATGTTTGCGCGCCTCTTTCACCATCCCGGCCACCATTCCCTTGCGCGCGTCATTCAAGTGAATAAGTCTGTCCGCATACTCCTCCGCCTCTTCGCGCGTTTCCGCTGAAAGGAGTCTAAATGCATCCATTGGTTCCCCCATACGACTTGCCGCATTAATGCGCGGTCCAATCATAAAACCAATATCATCCTCAACAATATTTCCTTGCACCATATCCATCTTCGCAAGGAGCGCGAGGAGTCCGGGACGACGCGACTTGCGAAGAACGGTCAGTCCATATTTTGCGAGCGCACGATTTTCATTCTGAAGCGGCACCATATCCGCAATCGTCGAGAGTCCCGCCATATCGAGAAGCCACTTTTCCCAACCAATAGGCACCCCCCACACCTCCCCGCGCTTGGCGAGAAGCGCCGACACGAGCTTCCATGCGACCGCTGCTCCACACAGCATATTGTCGTGATAGGTGTCCCCCGCCTGTTTTGAGTTCACAATGGTAAACGCTTTAGGAAGGACATCTTGGGGTAAATGATGATCCGTAACAATAAGGTCGATACCCAATGCGAGTGCATGTGCGGCCTCCTCTACATCAGCAATACCACAGTCGATAGTAATAACGAGTGTTACCCCACGCGATGCAAGCAAATCAAGTGCTTTATTGTTCAAGCCATATCCTTCGGTATTGCGATGCGGAATATATACCTCAAAATTTTCATAGTTTATCTTTCGTAAAAAGTCGTTAAAAAGTGTTGCCCCAGGAATACCATCGCAGTCGTAATCAGCATAAATAACGATGTGTTCGCCAGCATCAATAGCACACAAAATACGCTCCACCGCCTTCTCCATATTTAAAATCCCCGATGGGTCGCGTACGTCTCGCTCAAAGTTAGGGTTCAAAAACTGCTCGGCTTTCTCCGCAGTCGTGATACCGCGTTTTTTAAGAAGCGTTTGAACAAGGTCTGGGTAGGTCAATAGATCAGATGACATTATGGGCATTCTAGCATACAATACCCATATGACTGATTGCCTATTTTGCAAGATCGTTGCCGGAGAAATCCCCGCGGAAAGAGTTTACGAGGACGACACGGTGTTCGCCTTTTTGGATATCCACCCCGTAAATATAGGCCATACCCTCGTCATCCCCAAGGCCCATTCAACCAACCTTTATGACATACCGGACGACACGCTCGCCCATACGATGGTGATCTTGAAAAAACTTTCCATCGCCGTAAAAGAGGCCGTAAGCGCCGACGGCATCAACATCGAGATGAACAACGAGCCTGTCGCCGGCCAGATTATTTTTCACACCCACCTCCACATCGTCCCCCGCTTCTCGGGCGACGGCTTCACTCACTGGCACGGCGCCCGTGACTATCGCGAAGGCGAGGCTTCAGAGATTGCACAGAAAATTTCAACCTTACTTTAATCCATAAAAGGCACCCCTGGGAGTGACACCTTTTATAAGGTATAATAGATGAGTACCTATGGATGATTTTGCAAAAATGGATATTTTCTTTTTAGTGACCACGGTTGCCGTGGTGGCACTTGCCGTACTTGTCGGCGTGCTCATTTTTTATATATTGCGCACCGCGCGCGATGTGAGCGAGGTGGTCCACATTGTACGAAAAGAAAGTGAACGATTTGCAAAAGGAGCATCCTCGGCGCGACGTCGCATGCGAGGGCACGGAGAAAATGTGGTGCAAAATGTTATTGCCTTTGTGCAATCCTTTGCACCCACAAAGAAACGAGGTAAGGATAAAGATATCAAATAATTTTAAAAGAATATGAAAAAAGCAACAACAGGAGCGAAAGTAGCAGTAGGTGCTGGAATTGCAGCGCTTGCAGCATTTGCAGCAGCAGGATATTTCCTCTATGGCAAAGACGGTGCAAAGAATCGCAAGAAAGTGCGCGGCTGGATGCTTAAGGCAAAAGGCGAAGTGCTTGAAGGGGTAGAAAAAATGAAAGATGTTTCTGAGGCAGACTACAAGCTAATCGTTGATAAAGTTGGCGCAAAATACAAAGCGGTTAAAAATATTGATCCCGCTGAAGTAGAGGCAATGGTGCGCGAACTTCATGGACACTGGAAGAACATCAAAAAAACAATTTCTCCTGCTCCAAAAAAGAAAGTAGCTAAGAAGGCTAGCAAGAAAAAGGTAGCGTAGGACTATTATAAAAAAAGACGCGGTTGGACAAAACCAACCGCGTCTTTTTTATTGTTTACTTCCTTTTCTTGCACTTCATGATTGCCTCAACACCAGGAAGCTTGCCGTCTGCAAGGAAATCGAGAGTGGCGCCACCGCCCGTTGACACAAACGTGAACTTATCTGCAAGGCCGAGTTTGTCTACCATAACTGCGGTATCACCGCCGCCAATAATAGATTTGGCTTTACTCTCAGCAATAGCATTCAAAAGTAGCGTGGTCCCCTTATCAAATCCTCCTTCATAGTAACCGAGTGGACCATTCCACACGATAAGCTTTGCTTTTTTGATAATAGGTGCAAGGTGATTAATAGTCTCGGAGCCGACATCTACAATACTTTCCCTTACGTCAACTTCATCAATGTGCTTCATGGCAGTCTTTTTACTTTGCTCGTTTTTTACCACCACATCGGAAGGTAAAATGATTTTCCCGTTCTTGAGCAGTGATGTGAGGTTAAAACCGTACGAATCAACAACAGAAACACCAACCTCAAGACCAATGTCACGCAAAAAATCATTGGCAAGGATTCCACCAATAAAGACATGGTCAGCGCTCTTCATAAACTTCTTTAAAAGTGGCATCTTAGTATCAAACTTTGCCCCGCCAAGAATAAAAAGGAATGGGTGCTGCGGATCGAGCGCTAGTGACAAATGTTTAATTTCGTCAGCAATAAGGAACCCTGCATAACTAGGGAGATATTTCGTGATCCCCACTACCGAAGCATGTGCCCTATGTGCGACAGCAAAAGCATCATTCACATATATGTCGCCAAACGATGCAAGATATTTTGAAAACTCGGGATCATTTTCCGTCTCGCGGTCATCGAGACGCAAGTTTTCAAAAACAACCACTCCACCTTCTGGCAAACTGTCTGCCACCTTGCGTGCAGCGTCTGTGCGAAAATCAGGAACAAACCCCACATTCATCGTTTTATTCAAATAGCGCACTACGGGCTTGAGTGATGATGACGCATCTTTACCGATGTGTGAAAGGATGACAATCCTTGCCTTCTTTTTTCGGAGATATTCAATCGTGGGGATAACGCGATCGATACGCATCGTTTCAATGATCTTGCCGTTCTTAATAGGTACGTTAAAATCAAGGCGAAGTATGACGCGCTTGCCTTTTAGGTCTTTTATGTCTTTTATCGTAGGGAGGATTGCTTGTTTCATGATTATTATTTAATACTGTCAGCATTCTTTAATATCTCTCCGAATATTTTAGGGTCGAGACTTGCACGCCCAACAAGAAGTCCATCTACGTGCGACTTCGTCAAAAATTCCCATGCATTTTTTGCATCAACAGATCCGCCGTAAAGAATGGGTATAATACCCCCCTCTTTGCTATAGAGTTCCATCAATGTTTTTTTAATGAGAATAGCTACCTCCAGTGCATCATCGGTTGATGCGGCACGAAGTGCATGTTTACCAATTGCCCAGATTGGCTCATAAGCAATCACAATATGCGCAAGGTCTTTTTTGGTGACACCCTTGAGTGCAATTTTTACTTGCATAGCAATATGCTTCAAATATTCCCCATCAGGATCACGCTCGGTTTCACCAACACACAACACCACCGTAAGTCCCGCTTTTACGGCAGCGACAACCTTTTTATTCACAAGTTCGTCAGTTTCACCAAGAGCACGTCGCTCGGAATGTCCAAGGATAACATAGGTAAGCTTGAGTGATGCGAGCATTGCGGGTGAGACCTCGCCCGTAAAGGCGCCCTCATTTTCAAACCATGCATTTTGCGCGCCCACAACACAGCGATGCCCTGTCACCAATCTTTTGAGATCGCTCGTGTACACAAACGGAGGACATACTACGGTCTGCACATTACGAAGCGTACTCGCGACCTTCTTGATTCCCTTAAACTTTTCCTGCGCGTCCTTAACACTCGTTGGATACATTTTCCAGTTCCCGATAATGATCTTTTTCATTCACCCATTATAGCACGGGACTGCGTAGCACAAAAAAGCAGGGAACTCCCTGCTTTTTTGTGCTACTGCACTTCTTTCCAGCTCTTCACGTTCCAGCCACCACCTGGCCCCGAAGAGAAATTTGCGTCGGCAACCCCTTGTTCGTATTCAATCTCGGTATTATTTGAAAGATTCAACTTGTACCCAACCACAGCCTTAAGCTCTGCGTTATTTGCCATATTAATCATAGACTTTGATGTGTAGAACACTGCCCCCGTCAGATTATTAGCAAGATTTGCTCCCGAATTTCCCGAAGCACAACCAGCGGTCTGTGTCCCGCCATTACATCCCTCGATCGTTGAGACACTCAAAATATAACTTCCTGCCGTTCCTGATCCTAAAAAATTTGCATTATTCCCCGCATCAATCCAACCATCTGCAATGATAACACAGCTGTCCGCTCCAAATGAGGTGTCGCACCGCACCGTTCCATTGTTTGAGATTGAAATATTCCCCACTACATAAATAACACCCGTCAATTTTAATGTACGACCGTTGGTAACGGTTAAATTTCCTGTAATCTTTTTTGGCCCCAAGGAAAGCGTTCCACTAGAAGAAATAACGCAACCAGCCACTCCTGAGTCGCCACAGTTACCGGTAATAGTGCCCCCAGCAGTAGCGTCGGTTCTCCATTGTTCAATATTTGCATCCGAAAGAGGCATATTCATAGGCGATGGGTCTGCCTGAGAAGTGTCGCAGGTTTTATTGTTACCTGAACCTGTCTGGCAGTACGCTGTGCCGCCAATCGTACTACTGTTGATTGTGTTCGCTTTTGCATTACCACTTACTGCTACTTGAGTGATAGTACCTGTACCACTCCCTAGATATGTCTTGAACGCTAGGTCGCCGGTAATCTGCGTCCACGAACCACTTGTTGACCAACTGCTCTTGTATTTTCCTACACCATTCCCCAGTCCATTATTACTGTCACTGCACCATACAAAATAATTACTTGCATTTGTGCCCGCATCAATAACTATCCAGTAGGTGTCTCCTGCGACTAAGTTTACGGGGGTAGCAAACGAAACATCTATCCATCCATAACTCGTGGTCACATTACCCGAGAGAAGCGTTGCGCTCGCAACGGATGTCGTTTTAGGTGAACCAGCATTATCTTGAGTAATCTTAACCGAAGGACTTGATGGCGAGCCAACTTTCTTTACGTACAAGCTCACACGAGAGAGCGGCAATGTATCAGACGGCACAAAGCTCTGCCCAAAATCAATCTGCGGACTAGTCTTACCTACCAGCTGGTCAGCATTGCAAACAACTGAACGAGCCTGCACGTCTTCGTTTAAACTCGTTGCCACCGTAGTGTCACCTGTGATCGTTGCCCCGCTTGCCCCCGTAATAGGGCCGTTACTAAAAACATTCCCCACCGCACCCCCCGTTCCTTTTATTTTTGCATTGTTCCCCATCACAAGCCCTCCATCACCCACCTGTGCGCCATACGCAAAATCTGCACCTACGCCGGCAAGAATCGTTAGCTTCACATTACGATCATTCGTTCCTACATCACCCGATGCAATAATATCCTTTTCTGTACCACTCACATCGGTAGTAGCAACGGATACGGTACCACTATTAAGGGAGAGTACTTCGGGGTTTGAAAGCTGTTTCCCTTTTTTAATTCGGTAAAACGCATCTTCAGTGCCTGCCTCTGAGGTATAGTATGAACTTTTTGACTTAATAAGTGCTTGTGCGTTTTTAAGATCGCGCAACACAGGAGACGCGGACCCAAGAACGACCGCAAGAGAGATGAAGAGAAAAAGGAGTACGGTAAGAGTTAGCGCCGCACCACGATTACTCTTTCTATTTGAGCTTTTTACCGATTGAGGGTTATGTATGAAGTTCATATGTCTAATAGGTACCACGCAAAACTACCGTGGTATAAAAATTACGCGTCTTGGTAATGCCTCCCCGTGTTGCGGATATTATCGCTTCGACCTTGATCGCTTTCGTGTTGGTATTTGATAACTGTCTCACAATAAAACTAGATACACTAGTACTCGTGGTCATTATTGACCCCTGATCTGCACCGCCCTCACGGATATTGACTCGATTGCCCGTGACATAGAACTCGATAGTGGTGCTTGTGCCAGCAGAGTCCTTGGTGCTAAGCATCAATCGCCCCGGATTTGTATCAAAGGTGCTCTGTGCTGCATCGACATCATACGCACCACGAACATCACGGGTGATACGTTCAAAAAGCGCTGTGGCAGAACTATTGAGGTCACGAGATATGCGCAAGTCAGTAAATGCTCGCGTCATCGCGAGGGTGGCATTGGTCGCCAAAACAGCAACGACACCTAAGATTGCTGAATAAACAATCATCTCTACAAGCGTGAACCCTCTTGAACGTATTGAGGAAAGTGATGGCATATTAAAAAATATTAACGAGGTAAGTCTCGATAGTGCGGGTGCTGGTAGCCGTACGGTCCCACCAGCTTACGGTTGTCGTAACCTTGCGGGTACCCGTATCGATAGCACCCCCACTCGTAACAATATCATCAACTCCATCACGATAAACATCGTCAAAACGGACGGTGCGCTCAAAGGTATTATCTACGTAGGTATTCGTAGTGCTCGTTGCCCAGTTGGTGCCATCAAAGGTTAGGTAGTACACCGTTCCTGTTGCTGGTGTAGAAATATTCGCCCAACCCGTATCACGAAAGAACTTTGCAACCTCAAGACCCTCTTCAAGAAGGAGACTTGCTTGCACAAGCTGCGCGGTCGAACGACTTACGCGGAGTGATTGCTGATAGTATGAGGAGATACCCATAAGAGAAGTCGCTAAAACAGCGCCTCCTATTACAATCTCAATGAGCCCAAATCCGCGTTTCATAAGGTAATTATATTATACACCATATCCCCCGGGCGACATCAAGAAGCACTGGCTATCCCCGTGCCTACGATGGTGATGGTGCGCGTTTTTGTAGTATCATTCTTTACCCGAATTATAATTGAACCGCTTTGCACTGTTTTACCCGTCAATTTATCAAAGAGTACATCGCTACCTCCCCCCGAGAGAGAGATCGATACTACTTCGAGTGCACTATCGAGCACTACTACTTTATTATTCACATCAGTACTTGAGTACGTAGCCCCACGATAGAGCACAACCTGTGATGTTTCAAAATGTACGCCATACTGATATCCGGCCTTTGCAGAAAGTGTGTTTCCGCGAGCCTCTGAAAGAAGAGTGAGTGTCTCCTCAGAGGCAGTATCTAACATTTTGCTATTACGAAATGCGGCAAACGGAGAAAGGATAATCGCAATCAAAAGCCCCATAATGGACACTACGATCAAAAGTTCGAGTGCGGTAAACCCGCCTAAGTTTTTTTTCAAAAAATTTTGGCGGGTAAATCCTTTATTTTCTGGTGCGCAGTTTTTCATCTTTAAATTCCACTCATCACTGAATACATTGGTGAGATCATAGATATTGCGAAGAACCCAACCGAGGCACCAATAACAACCATGAGGAGTGGCTCAATAATAGTCGACATATTTTTTGTCGCTGAATCAACCTCATCTTCAAAAAAGATGGCAACATTAAGAAGCATCTCTGAAAGCTTGCCCGTCTCCTCCCCCACTTCGATCATCTCACCCACAAGAAGCGGGTAGATTTTTTCTTTTTCTTTAAAAACAGACGAGAGGGGGATACCTTTTTGCACACGGTCAGCAGCTATGTCCATTACTTCTTTGTAATAAGAGTTTTGGAGGACATCTTTAGTAATAGTGATAGCCTCAACCATGTCTACCCCCGAAGAAAGGAGGGATGAGAGTGTGCGTGTCGTGCGTGCCGCGTTTGATTGTCGCACAAGTCCTCCAACAACAGGGATATAGAAGAGCGAAGACTCAAATGCACGGTGTCCCTGTTTAGTACGCAATATCCCCCAGATACCAGCCACAACAGCAATAAAGCCCATTAAACCAAGGAGGAAGTGGTTTGCAAGAGTATCACTGATCCACATAATAACCTTGGTGCTCGTAGGGAGCTCAACATTAAGGTCTTTAAATGTAGCGGCGAGGGTTGGCACTACATAGATGAACATCAAAACACCAATAATCCCCAGTACGGAAATAACGACCGCAGGGTAGATCATCGCACCCTTTATTTTTTTCTTGAGCACGTAACTTTTTTCAAGCTGATCTCCAACGACCAAGAGTGATTGCGAAAGCCCTCCTGACTCTTCGCCCGCGCGCACCATTGATATAAAAACAGGAGAAAAAACTTTAGGAAATTTTTCCATACTTCCCGAAAACGTATTGCCGTGACTGATGTCCTCTATCAGGGTTTTAATGGTTGCTTTAAAGGTGGCATTTTTTGTCTGCCGCTCGAGAATAGAGAGTGCGCGCGAAAGCGAGAGCCCTGCCGTCATCATCGTACTCAAGTTGTGAGAAAAAATAATGAGGTCGCGTAATTTTACACGACCAAGAAGACTGTTCAGAAAAGCGAGTCCGGGCACAGAAAAACTTTGTGCCTCCTCAATAGAGAGGATGATATTACCAGTGCCTCGCAAATCTGCAGCAACCGCAAAACGATCAAGGGCATTTACCTCGCCCTCAGTCTCTTCCCCACTAGAGCTTCGTACTTTGTATTTAAATTTCGGCATTGTCTTTATCAGTATACAACAATTTTTTGTTTATATCTTTCGTATTGCATCTACCTTGGAGCGAGTTATTTCATTCCCTGATGCCTTGCGCAGCGTGGACCCAGTGGTCATTCTGCTGAATGAGAGCCGAGCGGAGCAAATTTTTAGCAAAAAATTATGCGTGCATCAGGGAATGAAATGACGAGCGGACTCTACTCTGACACCACACGCAACACATCCTCAATCGTTGTTATCCCTTGCGTTGCTTTCATGATACCGTCTTCGAGCATCGTGGTCATCCCCTCTTTTTTAGCTTGCACTTCGATTTCGACAGGCGTTGCACCCTTGATAATCATATCGCGAATCGCGGGCGACATTTTGAGAATCTCGTGAATTCCGACACGCCCCTTGTACCCGTCCTCACATTCATCAGACTTTTGAGGGCGATAAAATGGGACCTCAGCCCATGTTGCCTCTGGGGCTACAATATTTTCTTCTTTTAGAACCTTCATCACACGGTCGAGATCAACCGACTTTTTAAGTGCCTCGATGCCGGCAGCATCCAGGAAATATTTTTCTTTCACCCCACAAAGACGGCGTACGAGACGCTGACCAATAATGACATTGACGGTCGAAACAATGAGGAACGGCTCGATGTCCATATCAAGGAGGCGCGGCATGGTTGCTGCAGCAGAGTTGGTGTGCAGAGTAGAAAGCACGAGGTGTCCTGTCAGTGCGGCGTTGACCGCAAGCGACGCTGTTTCGTTGTCACGGATTTCACCAACCATGATGATGTCCGGATCCTGACGCACAAGAGAGCGTAACCCACTCGCAAATGTAAGGCCAATTTCAGATTTCACCTGTGTCTGGTTTACGCGCGCCATCTGATACTCGATCGGATCCTCAATTGTCGAAATGTTTACATCTGGCTCATTCAAAATATCAAGAATGGTATAAAGGGTTGTCGACTTACCGGACCCAGTCGGACCAGTCGTAAGAATCATACCCACACGCTGTTTCGTAGCAGCATAAATACGCTCAAGACCAATACCATGGAACCCAAGCCCTTCAAGTGTAAACCCTGACACCGATTCACGAAGAAGGCGCATAACGGTTTTCTCACCGTAGTAAACAGGGAGCGTAGAAACACGAAAGGCAACCTTTTCTCCTGCCGACTCAATCTTGAAACGACCGTCTTGCGGTAAGCGTTTTTCATCAAGCTTCAGATTTGCGAGGACTTTGATACGCGCCACAATACCCGGTGCGGCGGTCTTTGGTAAAACCATTGCGTCGTGAAGCAAGCCATCAATGCGATACCTGATTACCACCTGCGTATCCATTGGCTCAATATGAATATCTGATGCACCTTGAATAATAGCGTGGTTAAGAAGCGTATCTACAATCTTGACCACCGGCAAGTCTTCAGCGAGTTTTTTGAGATCCTCTTCACTCTGAGTTTCTTCACCCTCAGTAACCATTTTGAGCGCTGTCGCCTCCTTTTCAATGATGTCCCCGAACTCTGCTTTGAGACTTTTTTGATACTGCAAAAGCACCCCTTTCATGGACTCCTTGTCAGTAAGACGCGGAAGGATCCTGAGTCCTACTTTCTTTTTTACGAATTCAATAGCCGCAAGGTCATCAGTATCAAGCATTGCCACCTCAAGCGAAGTTGGTGTTTTTTTGAAAGCGACGATATTGTGCTTGCGTGCGATGGGTTCAGGAATAAGTGAAAGAACTTCAAAGTCGATCTTTTGACCCTTGAGTCCTACAAATGGAATACCTAGAATATACGCCTCGGTACGACGCAGGTCATCCTCAGACAGCTTTCCATCAGAGACAAGGATGTCGCCAAGGTATTGTTTCTTTTCTATGGCGCGTTTCTCAGCACCCTCAAGTTCAGTACGCGTCACGAGACCCGAGTCAACGATGAAGTCCTTGAGTTGTTGATTGTTAACGGTCATAGTCTTGCCTACAGTATAACAAATATAAATTCCTTATGGCAGTACTATAAAGAATTTATATTTACTTTTCATTCGGGGCAATAACTTACCTAGACAATAAAAACAGCAGCAAGACGACTCTTGCTGCTGTAAGCTAATACTTGTTTATTTAATGAAGCGTATGAGGAGACGTGATCTCCACACTGCTCAACAATTCAAGGAGCTCAACCTTGATCATTGGGGCAATTTCTTTTGACTCAAAAAAACCGCCGAAGTGCCGCGCAAGGAGGGATACTGTTTCTTCAAAAGAAGATTGGGCATCCTTGTGGGAAATAATGTCTGGTGTGTGTTTCTTGCCGTCCTTTTTCACCAAAAGAATGCCATTGCCATCCCCCGTGGTTTCAAGAAAAACTGCGGTGACCCCAAAGCACTCCAGTGTTTTCAGCAAATCCGTCGTCCTTACACGAAGCGCTTCAGGAAGATCCTTTACTAACGACACCTTGCCATCGACAATTATGGGCGAATGCGTCATGTGTGTCGTCACAATACCAATTTCCATCTTTTTCATACCCTACTCTCCTTGAAGAAATTACAGAACAAAATACTCTCGGGTGTTACTTATTTATTACTACAAAAAGCATACCACAAATATTCATATTTTGCAATACCTTCCGTCGCATTTCAGCTTCTCCTTTACGTTAGGGCTTTACGCCGACCAAAAAGAAAACGGCTATGAAAACATAGCCGTTTAAGTAAAAAATTACATGAATACTTCAATGCGAACGGGGATAAGCCCTTCTTTGACCGCATCAAGGTTTTGCGCTGCCTTTTTCGAAAGGTCGATATCACGAGAATATCTTCCGTTCTTTTTGGTGTACGGACCGCGGTCGGTAACAAAAGCAACAACATACTTACCATTGTCGGTATTTGTCACACGGACTTTTGTCCCCAACGGCAGGCTTCGGTGGGCAACGCTCACCTTTTCCATATCAAACAGTTTCCCGTTCGCCATAGGCCTTCCGTCAAAATACTCGCCGTACCATGATGCAACTCCGTGTGAGACCCTTTTAACCCTCCGGTTCTGAGTGGTATGTTTTACGACCCCCTCACTTACCGCAGTTTCGTTAATATGTATCACCTCTTTTGCACGAACGTGTGCGATTTTGCTATTGCCTATGACCGGAACGATGTATCCGCAGAGGAAACCAAAAAAAGTAATATATACCAGCGACAAGACATTAAACCTCGTTTTCACAACAAATCTCCTTACATTTCAAATGAACAATAACTCCTTATATAGTATAGCATATAAGGAGTTATTGTCAAGCACCGCGAATTTTAGGGCAATATTTAGCCCGTCAATTGATCGGTAGGGGTCGAAATAAAGGTTTTAACACCCTCAAATTCATCGGCTAAACTCTCGCCAGACAACACTCTTTCTACTTTTTCGAGCACTTCGCTTGGCTCAAAGACTGCTTTAATAAGAAATGCACGCGCACCCAACTCGCGCGCACGAACAATCTCCACCGGCTGACCAGAATTCGAAATGATGATTACGGGGATCTTTTTTAATGTCTCGTCGCTATGCATTTCCTCTAAAACCTCAAGACCATCTTTTTTAGGCATCAAAATATCCAGAAGGAGCAGGTCAGGTTTGTATTCTGCAAGCTTTTCCATGGCAACCATACCATCTTCTGCGCCCATTGCATCATATCCGTTTTTAATGAGCTTTTGCAAAAGCACATCGCGGAGCACATTATCATCTTCAGCAACGAGTATTTTTTTCTTTTCCATATTTCTTATATATAATAAACGATTATGCGCACAAAAGCAGTACTCTAGTAGTACGTCAGCTTTTCTTCCTTTGGAATAAGCTCTTCTTTAATTGGAATAACGAAGGTAAAGGTTGTACCCTTGCCTTCTTCTGAAGTAACCGTAATATCTCCGCCGTGACGCGTGATAATATTCTTTACAATAAAGAGCCCGAGCCCCGAACCAGATGTCTGTAAGTGAATTACGTTTTCAGCGCGGAAGAACTTTGAAAAAAGGCGGTTAAGCTGATTTGTAGGGACTCCAACACCGTTATCAATTACTTTCATTTTGAGATAATCACCTTCGACAAGTAATTCGAGAGTAACCTTGCCTCCTGCATTGGTGTATTTGAGTGCGTTATCCAAGAGGTTCTGTATTGCGAGAGACATCTTTTCTGCATCAAATACAAACGGCTTGAGATCCACTGCATTATTGTGAAGCTCTACTTCAACGCCACGCTCCCTTGAGGCGAGTTTTGAACTGTTGATAATCGCGTTGACCACATCCATTATATTTGCCTCCTTGAATTCGTAACCAAAACGCCCATCCTCGATACGTGCCACATTCAAGAGGTCGTTCACGAGGCCAATCATTTTTTGATTAGTGTCATAGCCACGCATGAGGAACTGAATTTGCTCGGGATTGAGTGGGCCCATGTCGCCATCAATAACGAGTTTCATTGCCCACTTGACCGCCGAAAGCGGTGTGCGGAGCTGGTGCGCCGCAATAGAAATAAACTCACTCTTACTCTTAGAAATCATCTTTTCGCGAGTAATATCACGAATCACCTTGATGAAGCCGTGCATCTCGCCAGTCTGTGGGCTAATGATAGGTGCCGTGATTACCTGGAGTTCTTTTTCAACTGGACGACGAACCAAGATCTCATGCACATCAGCCGCATTGAGGCCTGAAACCGTCTTGGAGAGCTTGCGTACGCCAGGGACAAGCCCTGGGTATGAAACCCTTGCGAGAGATTCGTACTCGCTCTTGGTTGTGTCTTCAGGCTTTATCTTTTTCCCCACAACACTACCGCGCGCAAGACCAAGCATCTCTTCGGCAGCATAGTTAATGCGCATGATCGTAAAGTCACTATCATACTCAATGAGGCCACTCGTGAGGTTTTCGATTACCGTCTCAATATGCACTTTGGCCTGATTGAGCTCACCTGTTTTTTCTTCAACTTTCTTTTCGAGTTGCTTGGAGTAATCTTCGGTGAGCTTTCTTTTTTCTTCGACTGCGGTGATCTTTTCTTGTTCTGCCTTTTGACGCGTGCGTTCAATCTCCTTCAAGTCTTCCATCATCAGCGAAAGTCCCACCATGAGTTCAGTGAATTCGTCTTCTTTTTCAGGAACAGTAATGCCGACAGAAAAGTCCCCCGTTGCGGTCTTTTGCAGTACTGGTGTCAGGCGTGATAAGATTTCAGCAGTATTTTTTTTGTAGCTCTCAAGTGCTTTTTCACTAGTAATGTCCCTAAAGATGAGCGCGCCCTGTGGAACTCCCTCTATAGCTAGTGTTTTTGCTGAAGCAAAGACAGGAAACTTCCTACCACTTTTTGACTGAAAATACATCGTACGTCCCGGAGGGACAGTAAATGGTTTTCCGATCCCAAAAACTTCGTGCGTGATTTTATTCTCTTGAATCACTAACGTTTCATCAAGATAAATATCAAAAGCTTCATCGATATGTTTCCCAATCATCTCCCCTCCCGTGTAGTCTAAAAGGAGGTTTGCATGGGGGTTCGCCAAGGTGACTATTCCTTTTTCATTAAAAAGAACAAGCCCTTCAGCAATAAAGGAAAATAGAGGGCCAAATTCTTTTAAACTATCCATAATAGTACGGTGGGTATGGTGGTGATTACCTAAAAACGATTATTCTTCGATCTCTTTAATTGCTTTAACGCACTTTTCATAAATATTTGGTGGGATCATCGGAAGGTTGTGCTCGCTTGAAGCGTGTGCTGCTGCCTTTTGCATTATTTCTTCAGTAGTTATCCCCAAAAACTCTACGTCACAATCAACACCAATCTCTCTACAAGTAAGTTTAAGTTGTTTCATAATCTTTTCTTTATTGTTATTGAAAATTCTTAATAAATGCGTGTTTGCATACCATCTAAACGCTTCGTTCTTTATTCCTTGAACCAAGCGAGGGCTTCTTCTTCGGTGTTAAAAAACTTGATATCCTTTTTCCCCGTGGCCGCAATCACGAAAGTAGCAAGCGTCTTCACGAATACATTGCCACCAAAGAATGCTGTCTTTTTTATCTTTTCGTTCTGAAGGAAGTCCACCCAGATCTTTCGAGCTGCTGAGGAAAACTCAGTGGATTGATGGAGGTCAATAAGCACAAACGAAGCCTCCCCGTCATCAAGGTGTTTTTTCCCGACCGTACTCAAGCGTACCGCCTCATCAGGGTCAACAGGGGTGCATATTGTGTAACGAACAATATTGTCAGCACAGGACACCAGGTTTTTCTGGTCAGTATTCTCGCATTCAGGTGTGGTGTCAGACATGGTGGTTAAATTTATAAATCCTTATAATATTCTTATTATACCGCCAAGCGAGGGCAACCGCAAGGAGAGACTGGTTTTCTCTCGCTTTATGTACTAATTCCACCAAACCCAATTTTTTGCCGCTTCGGTATATATAGACGCATGGGTGCCCCCACCAAAAACGAACACTGTATCTCTCATAGAAATCGGTATATTAGCAGTGCTATTAATGCTATTGCTCCCTAAGGAGATTTTGTAATTTTTTCCATCTGCCGATACCTTATAGTAGTAGCCACCCCAACCCCCCAATGCTGGAGACACTCCTTGTGGCCTCTGAGACAGGTATGGTGCAAGTGCAGCAAGCCTCCCTGCATCATAAGTAGCAAGGGAGCCCGCTGGACAATCCCAGCAATTAATATTCCAGAAGTTAGCCACGGGAGCAGGTGGGTATATACCACCATTATTATCGTAATACAACTCCATTGCACGCTTGAGCTGACCGAGAGCTTGTATATGCTTGCTGTCAGCCGCCCTTTTTCGTGCCGTATTCACTGACGACAACACCACACTCGAGAGGAGCCCGATGATCGAGATGACGACAAGGAGTTCTATGAGGGTGAAACCGCGTTTTGTTTGTTTTGTCATATGGTTATATTTTTATTGATTCCTTTTCTCCGTTTTAATCCAGATAGAGTTGGCAGAAAGTACTATCCCCAGGATTACTCTTCAGTGCCCCTTTAATGCAGGTACTAGACCCTTCAAGGCGCCACCTTAACGTGGCATTAGTACATCTGCCCACACCTGCGGTACATATATACATAGGGCCTTTGTATAGATAGGAGTTTCCGCTAAATGCCCACGGCGTAGGTTTCATTACGGGGAGAGACGCGAGGAATTGCTTAACGCCCGTAGTTCCGGTGGGCCCCACAAGTACATCTGAATCTTCTGAATTAGGGTTGACACTAGTAGCTACAGACATATTACCGCAAACAGTCGCCTCGGTGTAGTTTCCCAAGGTGGCAAAATCACCAAGACAGTATTGCATACCGTCGGCGCCAGCCGATGGGTATGGATACCCCCCATTCGCATCATACGACAACATGAGCGCTTTGCGATATTCCTCGGCAATCTGATTTCTCTGGGTATTGTCTGCCTTTTTTCGTGCCGTATTCACTGACGACATCACCACACTCGAGAGGAGTCCTATGATCGAGATGACGACCAGGAGTTCTATGAGGGTAAAGCCGCGTTTTTGTGAAAGCAACATAATGACTATTTATTGCGTGAAGGGAGCTGGTTTAAGATCTCTGCAGGAATCATTGCGCGTTCTTCTTCTGGAATGTCCTCGAGATAGGTTACGCCGCTAGAAGTACCGGTGCCAGACATATTTAGATACACAATGACCGTTGCAACAAAGAAGAGGATCGAGAGACCGAGGAGTACGTAGTTTGCTTGTGTTTCGTCTTTGACGAAGCCGGTTTTCATAACCAACTCAATCATCTTTGATTTTTTGGTGGTAGCACTGTAAGCAGGGGTACTGAACTCTTTGTCCTCAAGATTAAATTGTACATCGGTCATAATATTTTTATGGTTATATGATTATGAATCTATTATACAAGGCTGCGGGGTTTTGTATAGGCCTTTGGTTTGATACAAAAAATATACCCCGCGCGCTAGCCGCATGTGAAAACTATTTTATTAATCCAAATAAAGAGTACAAAGAGTGCTATCTGGACTGAGGTGATTTAGGGTTGCGCCCTTAATACACTTGTGGTTGGGCTGCCCTATACGCCACCTTATAAACGCGCTTGTGCATTTAACCCCATCGTCTGCAGTACACATATAAATAGGCGCCTTATACGTATAGGAGTTACCAGAAAGTGTGAAGGCGATAGTTTTCATTACGGGCAAAGAGGGTACAAACCGAGCAACAGCAGCTTCTAGGGTTGGGTCTTCATCAACCCCATAAGTACCCGTAAGTGAGCCGCCACAGACATCGAGGGTACTGTAATTCCCTACTCCCGTAGGAGCATAGTCGCCAAGACAATACACAGTACCTGTCGTTCCTGGGAAAGGATAACCGCCGTCTGTATCATAGGAAAGCATGATCGCTTTGCGATACTCTTCGGCAATCTGATTCCTTTGGGTATCATCTGCCCTTTTTCGTGCCGTATTCACTGACGACATCACCACACTCGACAGGAGTCCAATGATCGAGATGACGACAAGGAGTTCGATGAGGGTGAAGCCGCGGGATGTTTGTTTTGTCATATGGTTATATTTTTATTGAATCCTTTTCTCCGTTTTAATCCAGATAGAGCGTACAAAGAGTGCTATTCCCAATAGTGGCCGGATCCACCCCTTTGATGCAAGTTTTATTCGCCCCCTGAAGGCGCCATCTTAATATGGCATCAGTACATCTACCCACACCTGCGGTGCATACATACATAGGCCCCTTGTATATGTAAGAGGGTCCATTGTCCCACGGCGTAGGTTTCATTACGGGGAGAGACGCGAGGAATTGCTTAACACCCGTAGTTCCTGTTGGACCCACGAGCACGTCTGAATTTTCTGAATTAGGATTGATACCTGTAGCTACAGGCATATTACCGCAAACATTCGCCTCAGCGTAGTTTCCCAGGGTGCCAAAATCACCGAGGCAGTACTGCGTAAAGCCTGCGCCAGCCGACGGGTATGGATACCCCCCATTCGCATCATACGACAACATGAGTGCCTTGCGGTACTCTTCGGCAATCTGATTCCTTTGGGTGTTCTCTGCTCTTGCGCGTGCCGTATTCACCGACGACAGTACCACACTCGACAGGAGTCCAATGATCGAGATGACAACAAGGAGCTCTATGAGGGTAAAGCCGCGTTTTTGTGTTTTTTTCATATAACTACTTCTATTACTACGGTGCTAATGTCCAATCCCAACCCTTCGCCGCATCAGAGGAATATATGGCTGCATATGTATATCCACTAGCAAACGCTGTATCTCTCATTGGAACAGGGATGTTGTTCGTATTGCTAATATTTCTGTGAGCTAGGGTAATTTTATAGTCTTTTTGGTCTGTTGATACTTTGTAGTAATATCCACTACCACCAGTCCATATATTAGCTGCGGTAGGTGTTACTTGTGGTCTCTCGGAAAGATAGGGAGCTAGAGCAGCAAGTCTACCGGCATCAAAGGCAACGGGGAAACCTCCTGTGCAATCCCAACAATTATTCGCAAACCCGTTAGCTACAGGGAGGGGTGGGTATAAACCACCATTATTATCATAATACAGCTCCATTGCACGCTTGAGCTGGTTGAGCGCCTGGATATGCTTACTGTCAGCTGCCTTTTTTCTCGCTGTATTCACCGACGACAGTACCACGGACGATAGGAGTCCGATGATCGAGATGACGACAAGGAGTTCTATGAGGGTGAAGCCGCGGGATTGTGAAAAGACCATAGTGGTTACTTGTTGCGTGAAGGCAATTGATTCAAGATCTCTGCAGGAATCATTGCGCGCTCTTCTACTGGAATGTCCTCGAGGTAGGTTACGCCACCAGAAGTACCAGTACCAGTACCCGACATGTCTAGATATACAATGACCGTTGCAACAAAGAAGAGGATTGACATCCCGAGGAGTACGTAGTTTGCCTGTGTTTCGTCTTTAACAAAACCGGTTTTCATAACCAACTCGATCATCTTTGATTTTTTGGTAGTAGCACTATAAGCAGGGGTACTGAACTCTTTGTCCTCAAGATTGAATTGTACATCGGTCATAATATTTTATGGTTATATGATTATGAATCTATTATACAACACTGTGTGGTTTTGCCTAGTTTTTTTATCCCCAGATTTCACATAATGTGAGAATTTGACACTTTGTCTCTTCTTTTGCTATAATAAGAAAGTAATGTCCGTCTCGAAAACGGGCAATTTTTGTTAAAAATTCACCAAAAAACAATCATGTTGGACTTAAAAACCATGGGGTCGGCACTAGAACAGCTTGAAGTAGAGCGCGGTATTCCTCGTGAAAAGATCATCGAGGCCATAGAACAGGCGCTTGCGGCTGCCTACAAAAAGGATTACGGCAAGAAAGGCCAGATTGTCCGCGCTCACTTTGACACCAACTCAGGAAAGACGGAATTTGTACAGGTAAAAATCGTTGTTGCCGAAGCATCGGTTCGTATGCCCGAGGATACCGACGATGAAGCAGGGGAAAAAGAGGCAAAAATGAATGAGGACCTACCTGAAGAGGAGCAGATTTCTCTTCGCCACTTTAGTCCCGAGCATGACATTCTCCTTGCAGATGCACGCCGTATCAAGCGCGACGCAGAAGAGGGTGATGAGATAATCTTTCCTCTCGAAGCTCGTGATGACTATGGCCGTATTGCCGCACAGACTGCAAAGCAGGTAATTATTCAGCGTATTCGTGAAGCAGAAAAGGTTTCTATCATTGGTGAATACGGAACCAAGCAAGGAGACATCGTTCAGGGTACCGTACAGCGCATGGAGCGTGGTAACATCTTTGTCGACCTCGGCAAAACGACCGGAATGCTTGCTTACGAAGACCAGATTCCCGGTGAGCGCTACAAGCAAGGCGAGCGCATTCGTGCTTTCCTCTATAAAGTAGAGGAAACACCACGCGGTATCGACGTACGCCTCTCTCGCGCACACCCAAAGATGATCGAGAAACTCTTTGCGCAAGAAGCTCCTGAAGTGGCGGCTGGTACCGTACAGATCAAAGCGGTTTCACGCGAAGCAGGTTCACGCGCAAAAGTAGCAGTAGCTTCTACTGACGATCATATCGACCCAATTGGCTCATGTGTGGGTCAACGCGGCGTTCGTGTTTCAACGGTGATGAGCGAGCTCGGCGGAGAAAAGATTGACCTCATCATGTGGTCCGAGGATTCCTCAAAGTTTATCGAGGACTCCCTTTCCCCTGCACAAGTCCAGTCGGTGGTACTCGATGAAGCAAACCACCAGGCGACCGTAACGGTTGCTCCTGACCAGCAATCACTCGCGATTGGTCGCGGTGGACAAAATGTACGCCTTGCGGCAAAGCTTACTGGATGGAAACTCGACATTGTTTCCGGCGCAGGTGAAGTAGTTGCTGAGGCAACGGAAAACGGTGAGGTTTCGCTTGAAAAAGCACCCCTTGCTGAGGCTGTAGCAGAGGTACTTTCAACAGAAACTCCTGCAGCAGAGCCAGAAGCAACCACAGAATAGACCTTTAACTTTAAGACTAAAAACTATGATGAACCTTTGGCACGATGTTTCGATGGGGAAAAATGTTCCCGAAGAGATCAATGTTATTGTTGAGATCAACAAAGGATCTAAAAACAAGTACGAGATAGACAAAGAGACTGGGCTTATCGCACTTGATCGTACCCTTCACACCGCACAGGACTACCCTTTTGACTACGGTTTTGTACCGCAGACACTTTGGGACGACAATGATGCACTCGATGTTGTGCTTCTCACTACCTACCCTCTTGTTCCTGGTATCCTGGTAGCAGCACGCCCTGTTGCCATAATGCACATGGTAGATGGAGGAGAGGCGGATGAAAAAATTATTGCGGTACCGGTTGGCGACCCACGTTGGTCAGAAGTGTTGGACTTGAAGGACATCAACAAGCACACCCTCAAAGAAATGGAGCACTTCTTTTTGACCTACAAAAAAATCCAGAAAAAAGAGGTTGAAGTGTCTGGGTTTGAGGGTGCTGAAGCAGCTCGCCTAGCAATCACTCGCAGTATTGAACTCTATAACGAGAAATTCGGAAAGTAATTACCTTAGAATTACTTAATAATACAAAAGCGGCACGCCTTAAAAAGGCGTGCCGCTTTTGTATTATACTCTTGTGCTTTTATAAACTTCTTAGTGTATACTTATAGGCATACCGCGGGGGAAACCCCGAGAGGAGTAGTTACAAGCAACTTAACCATGAAACCTAATAATATTATGAAGAAATCAATTCTTTCAAGTCTTGCTGTTGCAGCGCTTGCAATATCAGGCGTAGCGTTTGCGCAAGAGGCTGGTACAACATCGACGGATGGAACCACAACAACCACCTCTGCGCCCCGCCCAATGCCTCCACAGTTTCGCGAGGAAATACGCGAGGAACGCAAGGAGATTCGTGAAAATGTGCGTGAGGAACGTAAAGATGTTCGTGAGAACATCCAGGAAGTAAAGAAGGAAACTCGGGAAGTTCAAAAAGAAATGAGGACCGAGCGTAAAGAAATACGCATAGCAACTTCTACCGAAGCACGCGCTGAATCACAAAAACGCCTAGAGGAAAGCAGAAAAGTTATCGACGAGAATAGGAAAAAGGCAGGTGTCGAGCGTGCCAATTACACTATTAAACGCCTTGTGCGCCAAGTAGAGGCAATGGACAAACTCTCGGTCCGCATTGCAGAACGCCTTGTTCTCATCAAATCAAAGGGTGGCGACACAACAGAAGCAGAGGCAAAACTTGCTCTTGCACGCGCCGCGATCACTACCGCAAAGGCGAAAGTTGCAACGGTAACCACGGCGCTTGAGGCGGCCATCGCAACAGGCAGTACGGCAACAGCAACCTCAACAGAAGTAAAAGATCTCGTTAAGGCAATCGCTCCTCAGGTTCGCGAAGCAGAAGTATCGATTCGCGCTACCGACAAAGCGCTTCGTGCCGTAATGAAAATTCGCATCAAACGCCCTGCGGTAACTCCAACCACTTCTACCACCGGCACGACGACTACGGGAGCAACCACAACTCAATAAATTAACACACTTAAACACAAACTCTTATGGATGAACAAACCAACCAACCGAAAACGGACCAAGTACCACAAGAAGAATCTTCTATGGGCTCACTCATCGGCATCCTCATTATTGCCATGATCATCGTTGCGGGGGGTGTCTATTTCCTCTTCCTTAAATAGTTTCTGTTCAAGGGAAAAAGACCCGCGCGCCGAAGGCATGCGGGTCTTTTTCTTATCTTGCTAAAAACCTTTGAAAAAGGTATTCTGGAACCCTATGACTGACATCAAAACAACATTAAAAGAGCTTCCGGAAAGCGAGATAGAGATCCTTTGCGAGGTCCCCGTAGAGACCTTTGAAAAAGAGCGTTCTATTGCCCTTAAAAAAGTAGGTGAGGAGGTTTCTCTTCCTGGTTTCCGCAAGGGACACATTCCCGAAGCAACCCTTATTCAAAAGTTCGGCGAGGCGCTCATTCTCGAGGAGATGGCAAACCTTGCTATTGATCGTGCTTACCCCGAGATTCTCAAAAAACACAAGGTTCACGCAATAGCAATGCCCGCCGTTGCGGTCACCAAGCTTGCTATGGGAAACCCTTTTGAATTCAAACTCACCTTCCAGGTAATGCCCGAGATTACCCTTCCCGACTACAAAGCAATCGCTAAGGAAGTAATGGCCACCACGGAACCAACAGAGGCAAACGATGAAGAGGTTTCTCAAGCTGAAAAAGAGCTCCTTAAGCAATTTGCAACCAAAGACGATGAAGGAAAGGAAATTATTCCTGAACTAACCCTCGAGCTTGCGCAGAAATTTGGCCCTTTCACTACCGTAGATGAATTCAAAGCAAAGATTCGCGAATCGATTTCACATGAAAAGACTAACCGTGCACGCGAAAAGAAGCGTATGCAGACCATGGAGAAAGTTGCGGACGGCATGACCGTGAAACTTCCCAAGGTGCTCGTCGATGGGGAGCTTGAGCGTATGCTCGGACAATTCCGTCACGATGTTTCACAAATGGGTATGAAATTTGAAGATTACCTCGAAACCACCAAGAAAACTGAGGACGAGCTTCGCAAAGAGTGGGCGCCTGACGCAGAAAAACGCGCAAAGGTACAAATCGCCCTTGGCAAGATCGCCGAAACCGAAAAACTCGAAGTGCTCAAAGAAGACCTCGACCGTGAAGTGAATCATATCCTCGAGCAATACAAGGACGCTGACCCTGCTCGCGCCCGCATTCACCTCGAAATGATGCTCACCAACGAAAAAGTATTCCAGTTTCTGGAGGGACAGAAGTAGTCAATACAAAAAACACCTTTGAGTCATTAGGCTCAAAGGTGTTTTTTGTATGCTTGCACATACTAAAAAGTGTGGTACGATGCACCATATGTCATATTTAATTCCAACCGTTATTGAAAAGTCTTCGTCGGGCGAGCGCGCGTACGATATTTATTCACGTCTCTTGAAGGAGCGTATCATTTTCCTTACGGGCGCTATCGATGACGATGTTGCAAATATCGCCATTGCCCAGCTCCTTTTTCTTGAATCCGAAGACCCTAAAAAGGATATTTACCTTTATATCAACTCTCCTGGTGGCTCGGTGTCAGCGGGGCTTGCAATGTATGACACGATGCAACACATCAAGCCTGATGTGTCGACTATCTGTGTTGGTATAGCAGCGTCTATGGGTGCAGTACTTCTTTCTGCAGGAGCAAAAGGCAAGCGTTTTGTTCTTCCTAATGCTGAAGTGATGATCCATCAGCCATGGGGTGGCACCGAGGGTCAAGCGTCTGATATTGCCATCACCGCGAAACACATCTTGAGAACACGTGAAAACCTCAACAAAATACTCGCCAAAAATACAGGAAAACCTCTTGCACATATTGAAAAGGATACCGATCGCGACTTTTATATGTCCGCCGACGAAGCAAAGAAATACGGTATCGTTGATGAAATCTATAAACCAAAGAACCCAAGAGGGTAGCAAGAGAAAAGTAGTCATTCTTTTCCAAAAATCCTGCCTTTCGGCGGGTTTTTTGTTTACCTCGACATCTGTATCAATCAGCGGTAATATGCAAGTGTACCCATTGTAATTTAAATTGACACTTTATTGGCAAGCTAACCACCCGCAGATCTGGAGAAAACCACGAATCAGTAGACTCCGAACTAACAAGTTCGTGCCTCAGGCATAAACATTAGTAAATTCTGAGCTAGCAGGCTTCACAGCTTGGTCGCAGACTCCTGGACGCAGTCTTGGACGCGAACTGATTTGTATTTCAAGGCTTGGCGGGTCTAAATATGGACATTAACATTGCACTTACGCTTGGCGGCGTAATGGCGATTCTGGTAGGTATCCTCCTCGGTTACCTTTTGCGCTGGTTCCTCTCAGTCAGCAAACGCGGATCGGTTGAAGTTGAGATCAAAGAACTTCTTCTTTCAGCAAAAGAGGAAGCACAGAGCATTATCGAAGAAGCTGACCGAAAAACTGAGGTTCGCGAAAAAGAGCTTCACAGAGAAGAGCGAGAAATAGAGGAACGCCTCAAAAAAACTGAAGAGCGTTTCATTAAAAAAGAAGAGTTTCTTGATAAGCGCCAGCTTGATATTGATGAAGAACTTGAATTGATTAAAGAAAAATCTGCAGAGATTGAGAGAATCAACAAAAAAATCCACGAGGAAGGGACTGCGGCAAGACGCGAACTAGAGCGCATCGCTCATTTTTCTACCAACGAAGCCCGAGACGAGCTCTTGAAGCGTGTTGAGAAAAACTATGAGGAGGACATTTTGGTACGCATGAAGAAACTCGAGACTGAAGGAGCATCACGCCTGGCGAACACTGCACAAAACATTCTCGCTACCTCCATTCAGCGTCTTGCCACATCGACAGCAGCCGAGACAATGACGACCACCGTATCCATCCCTTCGGATGAGATAAAAGGAAAGATTATTGGAAAAGAAGGCCGTAATATACGGACTTTTGAGCGCGCATCGGGAGTCGAGCTCATTATTGACGACACTCCAGGCTCGATCGTTATTTCATCGTTTGACCCTATTCGTCGCGAAGTAGCACGCGTGGCTCTTGAAGGGCTCATCGAGGATGGGCGTATTCAACCTACAAAGATCGAGGAAGCGGTAGAAAAGGCAAGTGAAGAGGTTAGCAAAATCATTAAGGAAGCCGGGGAACGTGCAGCATATGAGTGTGGTGTATTCAATCTTGACCCTCGTATTTCAACTATTCTCGGTCGCCTTCATTTTCGTACGAGCTACGGACAAAATGTACTTCAGCACTCAATAGAGATGGCGCATATTTCTGGAATGCTCGCTGAAGAACTTGGAGCTGACGTTGCTGTTGCTAAGGCTGGAGCACTTCTCCATGACCTCGGCAAGGCAGTCGATCACGAAGTTCAGGGCACTCATGTAGAGATTGGCCGCCGAATCCTTCAAAAGTTCGATACTGATCCACAAATCATCCAAGCAATGCAGTCTCATCACGAGGAATACCCATACGAAACTATCGAATCAATTATCGTACAAACCGCTGATGCCATTTCAGGAGGTCGCCCAGGAGCGCGTCGCGACTCAGTAGAGCGATATGTCAAACGTCTTGATGACCTCGAAGGAATAGCTCGCTCCTTCCCTGTAGTCGAAAAAACCTATGCACTGCAAGCTGGAAGGGAGCTTAGGGTCTTTGTAAGACCAGAGGAAATCAGCGATCTCGAGGCAGTAAATCTCGCCCGCGAGATAGCACTACGCATAGAAAAAGAACTCAAGTATCCTGGTGAAATTAAAGTTGCGGTGATACGAGAGTCTCGGGCTATTGAATATGCACGGTAAGATTTTTGGGTGTTTGGCAATGTTTCAAAAAACCCTTGCGCCTATTGCACAAAAAAACATAGGGGGGTATACTATTTACTAAGGAGGTCTAGCCCGTGTCGAAAGGGGGCAACTCCACCTTCGCACAAGTATTTCGTCAAACGACGGAAACAAATGCGAACGGAAAGTCACGGACGAGAGACTTGTTTTAGTATTAAAAGGTTAATCAAAGATTATATTATGAACAAAGCAGCTATTGTTGAGATTATTCACGAGAAGATGGGTGGTACAAAAGTATCAGCAGAGCAGACATTAGACACGATTCTTGAGACTATGGTAAAGACACTTCAGAAAGGCGAGGAAGTATCAATTGCAGGCCTCGGAATCTTCTCTGTAAAGCCCCGTGCAGCTCGCACCGCACGCAACCCAAAGACTGGTGAGGCTATTCAGGTAAAGGCTACCAAGGTTCCTAAGTTCCGTGCTGCAAAGGCCCTCAAGGACGCTGTTGCTAAGTAAGGTAACTGTCTCTTTAACAAAAAACCACCCCTTTGGGGGTGGTTTTTTGTTTTAGTACAGGATGACGAATCAGCAAATTCTGAACCAGCAGGTTCTGAATTAACAAATTCACGGCTTGGCCGCAGACTCTTGGGCGCAGGCTTGGCCGTGGGATCGGTCACGAATACAAGTCGAGCGCTACGCGCACAAAGTTTACTTGTCCACAAATCACTAAGTCTCTTCGGATGAGTACATCCTCACAGACGTAAGTGTTTGCCGGCCCCACCTCGTGGTTTTGCGTGCTCGCAAAACATCACTGCGGTTCACAAAACTAAAAAACAGTGCGCAGGCACTGTTTTTCTTTACGTTTTGTGCGGGATGGGGGAATCGAACTCCCGATTTCAGTTTGGAAAACTGAAGTTATACCATTTAACTAATCCCGCAAAACCTGGGGACATGATAGCAGACATATTCAAGTTGTGCAATAATCCGCCATTCATCGCCTACGGCGGCCACGGAGAATCCTACCCTACAATCCCCTGTACTTTGGCAACAATCTCATCAAGCGTAAAGTTTGCCTTGACCATGAAGTCTTTTGCGCCAAGTGTCATAGCTCTATCTAAGTCCTCTTTTTGGCCCAGGTTGCTCAAAATAATCACTGGTACATTCACTAACTTAGGGTCTGCTTTTATGCGGGTAAGAATTTCGAAGCCATCAACTCCTGGCAAAATAAGGTCAAGGAGGATAATGTTGGGTGTGCGCTGCGCTAAAATAGTGAACGCAGCTGATGCCTCGATAGCACTTTCGACATCAAACCCTTCACTCATAAGTTTGCGAACAAGGAGTTCGCGCAGGAATTTATCATCCTCGACAACCACTACAAATTTTTTACCAGAAGCTTCTGGGGTTGGTGTTACTGGTGTTGATGCCAGAGGCGGCGGCACAGAAACATCTGGTGTGACAACGACAGGGGTACCTTTTACTTGTAGTCCCCATTCAGCTGCTGATATAATTTCACCAGCAAGTACTCGTTGCACTTTCCCCAAAACCTCGTTGGGGTCAAAAACAGCCTTAGCTAAAAAGTCACGGGCCCCTAACTCCTGGGCGCGTGCAATCTCGAGAGGTTGCCCCGAGTTTGAGATAATGATTACGGGGATATTTTGTAAATCCTGGTCTGCATGAAGCTCCTCAAGAACTTCAATACCATTCTTGCGGGGCATCAAAATATCAAGGAGGATTAGGTCAGGCTTAACAGCGCGAACCCTCTCCATGGCAACAACTCCATCTTCGGCGCGATCAATAATATAACCGTTGTTTTCCAATTTTTCAGCCAGCACATCACGAAGTACGGCGTCATCCTCTATAATAAGGATTTTCTTTTTATCATCCATAAGTAACTCTATTGTACTATAAAAAATAATAACAAGCTAGACCGCTGAGTTATCCACAGGGAAAATACTTTCGTCTGTTGGCAGAAGCTCAGGGAGGAGCGGCACCGTAAGTGTGAATGTCGTCCCTTTGCCTTCAATTGAATCCACTTCAATTTGTCCTCCATGGCGTACAACAATACTCTTTGCGATCACTAATCCTAAACCAGAACCTTCTGTTTGAAGATGGACTGCGTTTGTAGCTCTAAAAAACTTTGAAAACATTTTTGGTAAATCTTCTTTTGGAATCCCTACGCCCGTATCGGCCACTTTGAGTTCCAAGTAATTTCCTTTTTGCTCAGCAGTTACCGTTACATGTCCACCAGGAAGCGTGTATTTTAGAGCGTTGTCCACGAGGTTTTGAATTGCCATCGAAAGCTTGTCGAGATCGAAAGCAAAGACGGGTATCTCTCCACGCTTTTCGAGGTGGAATTCAACATTATGCTCGCGCGCAATAACAATAAACTCTGAATTTTTTATGAGCGCATCAAGAAGCTGATTGAAGTCATTAGTCTCAAATTTATACACAAACTTACCGTGTTCAATACGGGTAACATCAAGAAGGTCATTGACGAGCTTAATCATCTTGCTGTTGGTCTCGTACCCACGCGCGAGCATACCGCGCTGGTCCTCATTAATAGGGCCTACCTCACTATCAAGAAGAAGTTTAAGTGCCCAATTCACACTTGAAAGCGGTGTACGCAATTGATGCGCTGCCACCGTAATAAAGTCTGTCTTCAAGCGGTCGAGTTCATATAGATTTGATACCATCGCATTAAAGACCTCGCCGAAACGCCCAATCTCGTCGTTTGACATGTTCTCTATGCGCTGCGTCAAATCACCTTCAGAAACTTTTTGTGCCACGAGTACATACTTTTTAATAGGGCGAACAACAAGGAGGCGCAAAATAAACGCAAGGGTAACAACAAGGACTGCGGTGACAAGCATACCAATCACGACCATTTGATAAATGAGTGTCGTTACTTTGTCTTTATACGACGAAGTAAGAACATGCACCTCAAGAACTCCTACGGTTGTTGTTTTGTCTCCCGAAAAAAGCTCTATGGGCGACACGCGGACAAGCACTTCATACCCCTCATGAGGGCGCTCGTATGACGCTTCGCGCACCTTACCAAAGAGAACATCTTCACGATATTGCTTGTACTCCTGTGGGTCATCCAAAAGCTCCCCTCTTTCACCATCGGTGTTCGCAATAACATTGAGCTTGCTGTCTAAAACAATGAAGTCATGAAAAAAATCAAATTTCTTTATTTCATCGGTAATCTTTTGCACTCTTTCAAGACCACTCTCTCGAGTTGCAATGATTGAGCGCGCACCTTGTTCAACATTTACCGAAATAGCCTCGAGTAATCTTCTCGCTTCAAGAACATCGTTTGCGCCCTTTGAGTGTGTTGACACCTCAACTTCTATTACCGCAACGACATTGAGTACATCATCTTGATTATAGAGCTGAACGGGGATGTACTGCTCAAGGTTGAAAAAGGTTTCGTGGTCATCTTGTACATCAATTTTTTTTCCTTCCCTTACCACTTGAGCCACAGGGGTCGCATCGGGTGCTGTAATTTTTTTTCCTACCTCGCTATAATCAGTTGAGGCAATGCGGTAGCCATCAGCACCCGTCACCTTAACATACTTCACCCCTTCAACACTGCTCAACTTATCAACAACCGCCTGAAGTGCCGTCTGCTGATTGTGCACTTCCTGAAACATGTGTTCAATATCACTCTTGAGTGTGCTGCCAATCGTTGCAGAATTCTGAAGAGTAGCGTTCTTAATAGAACTTGCCTCCATGCTGAGAATGATTCCAAAGGTAACAAAAAGAACAGCAATCGTTACTGCAGCAATTGTGAGATTTATTTTTGCACCAAGACTCATGTCATTTCATTATACCGCAAAGAAACAACAATCAACTGTGGACAACGAAAATCTAGATAAGAAGCGGATCAGATTTTTACTATCTACTCATTTTTATTTATGTCCCCTCGGTAAGACGCTTCGCTATCTCACTCTTGGGAAACCCACGGTTTTCCCAGCCCTTCCTCCACAGGCGAATCAGCTGATTCGCGTCTTGGACGTGAACTAAATCTTCCCCGACCCCCTCCCGATTTCTTAAGTTGTAGTCAACTTGTTGAAATCGCAGTGCCTTAGATTTATCGTGGCCTTCCTGTTCGATTCTTACCGAGGGTCCATTCGTTTCACTCTTGTCCCCTCGGTAAGAATCGAACTTACATTACAAGCTTCGGAAGCTTGTGTCCTATCCGTTGAACGACGAGGAGATATTACTTTTCTATTCTACTCACAACTACCAACAAAACAAAATTAATTAATCTCAATATCAATATGTTTCACTGACGGTACCTCCTTTTGGATACGCGCTTCAAGCTCGTCAATGCGCGTACCAATTACGCGCGGTACGCGATCGGTATAATCCACCATATAGCGAACAAACTCAGGGTAGTCCTCTTTTATGGTTTCGTAGTCATCCTTGAGCATTTCCCCATTTGAAAGTTCCTTAAAGAGCGCCGAGCCATTTACTTCTACTTCACACTTTGCCCTATATTTCCCCAATTCAACCACCGATGACTTGAAGTCATACACGCGCTCGATCATCGGGTCTGCCTCAAGCATCTCAATGATGCGCTCTTTAACATCCTCGGGAATCGACTTTTCTACCAAAAAACGCTTATTTTTCAATATCAAGACCACCGCAACCCATGCCAAAAGTACACCAATAACAACGGATCCGGCCGCATCCCAAGAAGGATTCCCTGTAACATACGAGAGTCCGACAGAAACTGCCGCGATAAACACACCGAGCACCGCAACTCCGTCTTCGTAAACAACAGCAAGTACGGTGGGATCACCAAGAGCGAGCGCTTCCCGAACCGTATCCCCTTCCCTTCTTTTTTTCCATAATTCGCGAAAAGCGACAGAGAATGTGGCCAACTCAACAATGAACGAAATCAAGAGTATTATAAAGACAATAGGTTCAAACGAGATTTCTTCGGGATGCAAGAGTACGGAAACACCGTGATATATAGTAATCCCTGCACCAACAAAGAAAACACCGCACGCAGAGATAAGTGCCCAAAAGAAACGTTCTAATCCATATCCATACGAAGAGCCTTCGTCGGGGGCACGACGACTCTTCACAATACCCACCATAAGAAGGGCTTGATTTGAGGTGTCCGCAAAACTATGTACCGCTTCAGAAAAAAGAGAGCTTGATCCTGACACAGCAAAACCTATTGTTTTAAGGATAGTAATGACAAAATTCCCTGCGAGAGCTGCTGTAACCGAAATAAAACCCGGCTCATTTTTGTACCCCACTACCCCGCTCTTCAATTTTTTAATATTGTTCATATGACGCTCCTGCGAGCTCATTTGGTCAAAAACCCTGTCGGGGTGCCGAGAATCGAACTCGGCCTATCTAAATCTCTTATGGAGATTTCCGCGGAAGCGTTTAGACGCTTCCGGTTAAAGCTTTTGTCGGGGTGCCGAGAATCGAACTCGGCCTATCTGCTCCCAAAGCAGACGTACTACCGATATACTACACCCCGACAAAAGCTTCAACCCCACGCAGACGTACTACCGATATACTACACCCCCGACAGGAACTTCGACTGCAAACACAATGTTTCCCTGCGCCCAAGAGTCTGCGGCCAAGCCGTGAAGCCTGCTGTGCGTTTATGCCCTAGGCACGAATCAGCTGATTCGGAATTTGCTAATTCAGAAACTGTTACAGAATGCTACCACAAAAGGCTATTTTTGCAAAACTACCTGATCCCCCAGTTTGTTTATAGAATCAGATTATCCATGAATCTCACCTTTGCCTGCCTTGTTTTCATATCTAGGCGAACTGTAATTGCATCAAACTGCCACTCCGGCTCCCCTTTCGGGAACTTCTCCAGAAGATACGCCTGGATCGTCCGCGCGAGCCGTTTAAGCTTTTGCGGGTGGATATTATCCTCAGGTCGATAATTATCTGTTACACGGGAAACATTTTGGGGAAAGTTTTCATGTGTAACAGTTTTTACCTCAATAAAATGGGTTATTTTGCCTTTTTGAGCGATAATATCGATTTCTCCATATTTTTTAAGATAATTGCGCCCCACAATCTTAAAACCTTTGTTTTCTAGGTATTTACCCGCAATATCTTCCCCAATCCGCCCAATCACTTGTTTTTGTGTAGGCGAAACAGCTGGTTCGCGACTTGGCCGTAGAATTATCATCTCTTTAATTTTACATAATGTTTCATGAATAACATAACAATTGTGTTACTTAGTAACATATTTATGATATTTTCACCCAAATTTGACCTAATTCCCCACAAACCCTTATCCTGTAAGGATTTGTGGGAAAACACACCTTTGTCCGTTAGGTTTTTAGGGCTCTGTAGACGGTCTTTTTGTGTCCTTTATCAACACTGTACACAGAGTTATCCACAGTTTTGCACAGTTTTCCCCATATTTCTCCGCTTACCGACGTTGACAGGGTGTTGTAAAATGTTGAACATTCCACAAAAGTGTCCTTTACAAAAAGAATATCTGTCCTTTATCTGACCTCTAGTGAAATTCGAGTGTTTATAGACAGCTGGACTACTGAGTGCCTGTTCCAACGTTAGATCTTTTGCTGAGACTGGGCGACTGACTCACCCTAATCATAAAGAGAAACCCCAAGGAATAATTCCTTGGGGTTTCTCTTTTCGCTGTGCGGGTACCGAGAATCGAACTCGGGTCTCGTCCTTGGCAAGGACGCATTCTACCACTAAACCATACCCGCAAACTTTCCACTTCTATACTATACAGATTTTTCCTTTTTTGGGAAGAGTAGAAAGAGATAGACGAGCAAAGCTCGGCTAATTTTATGTGAGCACAAGTTACTAAGTCTATTCGAGCGACTACACTCTCATAGACGTAAGTACTTGCCGCCCCCCGGCTCGCTATCTCGTTTCACTCGATATAGCTCCGCCAGCACAAAGCGCAAAGAGCGCTACCGCGCCCTTCGGGTCCCGCTTTGTGCCCTCAGAGGGAATCGGTCACGAGTTACTAGATGTACTCAAGTGATTACACTTTCCGTGCATTAAGTACTCGCGACCCCGGCTCGGCGACAAGCACTCGTTTTACTCGTCTTGTATACCGCCTCCGCCCTTCGATTCCCTCTGAGGGCAACAAAAGACATAGTCGTTCGACTCTTACGAGCCGTCCTCCTTGTTTTTGTGCCCTCAGAGGGAATCGAACCCCCATCACCGGTTTCGAAGACCGATACTCTATCCGTTGAGCTATGAGGGCAAATGTTTCTCGTGAAACCAACCTAAGGAGAGCATACCGCGAATTGGTAAAAAAGCCAAAAATACACTAGACTATTTTGTATATGCCCCACACTCCTAAAAAGGTTGACCTCAACTATCCGATTCCAGCCGAGGTTTCCCGTGTAACGTCAACTTTGCGCACTGCGGGTTTCGAGATGTACCTTGTTGGTGGATGTGTGCGCGACATACTCCAGGGGCGCAAACCAAAGGATTGGGATGCGACTACGAATGCAAAGCCTGAGCAGATTCAGGCACTCTTTGAGGACACCTTTTATGAAAATGACTACGGCACGGTGGGGATTGTCAGTGAAACTGAGGATGAGACACTCAGAGTTGTTGAAGTAACCCCATATCGTACCGAGGGGGCCTATACTGACAAACGTCGTCCTGACTCAGTGTCGTTTCATGCGAAACTTGAAGACGACCTGCAGCGTCGTGATTTCACGATTAACGCTATTGCCTACGATGACTCTAAAGGACACCTTATTGACCCATATAAAGGACAAGAGGACATAAAGGACAAAGTCTTGAGGACAGTAGGGGACCCGTACGACCGTTTCCATGAGGATGCGCTCCGTATTGTGCGGGCGGTACGCTTGGCAGCAGACCTTGGTTTCACGGTTAACATCGAGACTCAGGAGGCAATCGTAAAAACGGCGGGAAACCTCAAAGATATCGCCATGGAACGTATTCGTGATGAGTTCTCAAAAATGGTAATGTCAGCCAATCCGATGATCGGCGTCGTTATGTGCGAAAAACTTGGCCTCCTCGACTATATCGCGCCGGATATCAAGCGCGGTATTGGTGTCGAGCAGAATGGTGACCATATCTATACCGTCTGGGAACACAACCTTCGTGCGCTCCAGCACTCAGCAGACCGTAATTGGCCCCTCCATGTACGCCTTGCGGCACTCTTTCACGATGTTTCAAAACCAGAGACCCGTCGTTGGTCTGACGATAAAAAAGATTGGACGTTCTATGGCCATGACGTCGTTGGTGGACGAGTCGCCAAAAAGGCGCTTACGCACTTAAAGTACTCAAAAAAGATCGTTGATGTTGTTTCAACGCTTGTGCGCTACCATCTCTTTTTCTCTGATATTGAAAAGATAACCCTCTCGGCAGTGCGTCGCATCGTGCGTGGCGTTGGTCCCGAGAATGTATGGGACCTGATGAAAGTGCGTGCTTGTGATCGTATCGGTATGGGTCGCCCCAAGGAAACACCGTACCGCCTCCGCAAATACGAATCAATGATCGAAGAAGCGATGCGCGCACCCGTATCCGTAGGTATGCTCAAAATTGATGGTGCCAAAGTGATGGAGGTTACCCGTGAAACACCGGGACCAAAACTCGGCTTCATGCTTCACGCGCTCCTCGAGGAAGTGCTCGATGCACCAGAAAACAATACTGAGGCGTTTCTCGTGAAACGCACCTTAGAGCTCGCGAAACTACCGATAGATGAACTTAAGAAACTCGGCGAAGCAGGAAAGGAAAAGAAGGAGGAGGCAGAGGAGGCAGAGCTCGCGGTAATTAGAAAGAGACACGGGGTAAAATAAAAAATAGCGTGACGAGACACGCTGTTTTTTTATTTTAACTCCAATACAATGGGGCAGTGGTCAGAGCCTGAGAAATCCGTCATCATCGTGGCGCGTTTCACGCGGGGGAGAAGGTCGGGACTAATGAAAAAATAGTCAATGCGCCAACCAACGTTGCGCGCACGAGCACCAGTCTTCATATCCCAATAGGTGTAAACATCTTTCGTATTGGGGTGGAGGTGGCGATAAATATCTATATAGCCATGATAGATGAGCTCGTCTATCCACGCACGTTCCTCGGGCAGGAAACCCGTATTCTTTTCATTTTCCTTAGCGCGGGCGAGATCTACGGCCTCGTGTGCGGTATTCACATCGCCACATACAACCACCTTATACCCTTTGTTACGGAGTTTCTCAATGAACTTCAAGAAATGGTCATAGAAACCAAGCTTGTACTTGAGGCGCTCGGGTCCGCCACCACCGTTAGGGAAGTAACAATTCAAAAGGACAAAATCTTTGTAATAAAGGACAAGTAGGCGCCCTTCCTGGTCCATGTCCTTTACACCCATTCCTTCTTCAACCTTTTCGGGTTTTGTCCTTGAGTATACCGCGACTCCGCTGTACCCTTTGCGCATTTTTGAATGACTGAAATATGAAAAATATCCTTCAGGGTTACGCACACCTTCTGGTAGCTGCTCTGCTTCAGCTTTTGTTTCTTGAAAACAGAGGATGTCAGGTTTCGCCGCAATAATCTCAGCGAAATATCCTTTATTATTAATAGCCCGCAAACCATTTACGTTCCACGAGATGATATTCATAAAAATAGTGTACCACGAAACCTACTCTTGTTTCCCGTGAAACTTCTTGTGTACGTCGCGCAATTGTTTGTCAGTAACATGCGTATATATTTGCGTAGTTGCAATATTTGAGTGACCCAACATCATTTGCACCGAGCGGATGTCGGCACCGTTACTCAAGAGGTCGGTTGCGAACGAATGGCGAATAACGTGGGGTGTTACCTTTTTTGAAATGCCAGCTTTGGTCGCATAGTGTTTCACCATACGCTCTATAGAGCGTGGCGTGAGACGCAAGTCTTCACCGCGCGGAGTCTTTCCGGTCTGCACGAAAAGCGCATCGTGCATATCTTTGCGTGCGGCGAGATACGCGCGAACTGCCATCTTTGCGGTGTCTGACAAAAAAACGACGCGCACCTTTTCGCCCTTGCCTCGCACCGAGAATTCGTCCTTATTTAAATCGAGGTCACGCGAAAGGGAGGTAAGTTCAGATAGGCGGAGGCCTGTGGAAAAAAAGAGTTCGAGTATTGCACGGTCGCGAAGACCTTTTATGTCGCTCGTGTCTGGTGCGGAAAGTAGTCGCGAAAGATCCGACCCTGAAATAAGGTCGAGGTCACGCTCGGCAACCTTGGCGAGATCAATACGCTCGGGGGAAAGGGAGTCAATGCCACGCTTGCGCAAGTATTTCAAAAAACTGCGGAGTGCTATTAAATAATAATTTTGGGTTTTTTTCTTGAGTGTTTCAATGCGACCACCCGTTTTTATTCCACTCGGCTGACGATTGAGCCACAAACGAAACTCGCGCACCATATCATCGGTGATATCCTTTGGGTCTGAAACTTTTGCAAACTCAAGAAAGCGGTCGAGGTAGCGTTCATAATTCTCAATCGTCTTTAAGCTGCGCCCTTTTTCGATCTCGAGATGTTCAAAGAATTGTCGTTTGAGGGTTTGGAGGTTCATCCCGTTAGAGGTAGGGAATAAAATTCCCGTAGCAAACGTTAACAAGCATTATTAAATAATATCTTTTCAATATTTCCCATGCGTGCCAAAAATATAACGTTTTGACCTTTAACGGGATTCATATTGTGCGACACATACAGTATACCGCGAGAATGATATGTCACGAAACAACATTTCACTCTCACAAAAATCTACCCTACTGGTTGTCATTTATTCTCTATTGCGTTAAAATTAAACCATGGGAGATCCAACAGACGACAGTTATATCCTTATCGAGGATTCACGCAATCTTGACGAAGCACTAGGTGAGCAAGGGAATGATGTTCACGATAAAAGTGAGAACGCTTCACAGTACACCTTGGACCAACAAGGTATTTTCATCGAACCGTTAACAAACGATATCGAAACAAGCGAACCTATTGAAGGTCTTTCTGAGCGTCTTTTCAACGAAGGGGGAATTGAAATCATTCCTAACAAAGGAGCTGAGGATGATTTCAATTTATAGGTGCCTCTCAATAGGGCCTTATGCAACAAAAACCGGCCTATAGCCGGTTTTTGTTGCATAAATCACGATGCTTGTTGACCCCTTGCATTATTTGCCAAGGTATGCTAGAGTATGCACAATGATAACGACAAAGCAAAAGCAGAATATTATCAAGAAAACACAGGTCCACGCGACTGACACTGGTTCTCCAGAGGCTCAGGTGGCCATTCTTTCAAAGCGCATCGATGAACTCGCAGCGCATTTGAAGAAGAATCACAAGGATAACCACTCGCGCCGCGGACTCCTCCAGATGGTTGCAGACCGTCGTACGCACTTGAATTACCTCAAGCGCAAGAGTAGGGACCGTTACGAGGTACTCGTAAAGAAGGTCGGTTTGAAATAATATTCCCCAGAAGCCCCGTTATGCGGGGCTTCTCTGTTATAACTCGTTTTCATTTTTAATTTTTAATACGACGAAGGAGAACGAAAATCGTTTTCCACAGGGTGAAAACTTTCATCTTTGATATACTAAATACTATGGCAATCATCAAACAAAAAGAACAACGCGTTGCAATGTTCATTGACGCACAGAACCTTTATCACAGTGCTCGCAATCTCTACGGTGCAAAAGTAAACTTTGGAGCAGTCCTTAAAGAAGCTGTCGCCGGACGCCATCTCGTGCGCGCGATCGCATACGTCATCACCACCGAAGGGGAGGAGGAAAAAAGCTTTTTTGAAGCACTGAACAATCTCGGTATCGAAACAAAAACAAAAGACCTACAAATCTTTTTTGGCGGCGCCAAAAAAGCGGATTGGGACGTTGGTCTTGCGGTGGACGCTATTCGTCTCGCCGGAAAGGTTGACGCGGTAGTTCTCGCCTCTGGCGATGGCGACTTTGTCCCCCTCGTTGAGTACCTGAAGTTCATGGGCACACAAGTCGAAGTCATCACCTTTGGTCGCTCAGCATCAGGACGCCTTCGTGAGGCAGCAGACGACTTTATCGATATGTGTGACGACCAGCGCAAATACCTTCTCGGAGCTCGTGGTGGCAACAATGGAGGAACTACGCCACGCCGTCAACCACGCAAGCAGGCATCGAACCGTCGAAAAGAAGTCCCTGAAAAAGAATAGAAAAAACCCCCGACTCTTGCAGTCGGGGGTTTTACTTAATGATCTTTTTTTTATTACTCTTCCTCACTATTGCGGTTGCTGTAGTCGATGATTTTCTCTTCAGCTTGAGCTTCCATAAAAATGGCGCGACGAGTACTGAAGGTGCCCCCGCGAAGACCTACCATATTGCCGTTTGAAGCAACGGCAATACGTGGCGATTTTTCATTTACGGGTTTAGATAAACTATTTTCAGGTTCACTCATACTTCTACTCTCCTTTGGGTTGTCCAAAAAACCAGTCCCAACCATACCACACACACAGAAAAAAGCAAGTTTTTAATAACTCTGCTAAACAGATTGGTAAATGTATGATTTTTAGTAAGCCTCTTCGTTGGTAGATAAAATTTTACCTACCAACGATCCTTAACGCAGAGATTTTTACTCTCATCTCTTTCGTTATGAAATTTATAATTATTTCCACTATCCCCAGATTGCCCGTGCATGAAAAAGAAATGCGCGCTATACTGTTAGATGATGGAGTCGAACATTCCCACACCAATAAGCACACCACCGTCTCAGCGCCCGCGTGATAGCTATCAAAGCGCTCCTGTATCAGGACAAGGGGCTCCTTTGATTATCCGCACTATGAAAAGTGATGCCGCCCTGGCAATCCAAACGCAAAACGAAACTCTTGTTTCAATGTCTCTTGCTGAAGAAAAAAAGAAAGCGCTACAGCGCACCGAAGCGGCAACGACAGCGCCCCTGAAACCTACACCAAAACCTCGCGGTCGTGTGGTGATTATTTTAGGACTCATTCTTTTCGTAACGGGATCAGGTATTGCAATCAAGTTTGCCCTACCAACAATTAGGAAGATTAGTCTTCCAAACCTTCCTAATGTATCACTACCTACATTTGGAACTCCTAGCGCAGGACAACCCACAAAAGTAACTTCAAAAACAGCGGTTCCCACCATATCCTCTCTCATCCCCGCACAATCTGAAAAACGTTTCACCATAAACAAAGAGACTCCTGAGAACCTCTTTACCATGATCGCCACAGAGCGAGCAGCGGGAGTCACTACAGGGAATATTCGCAATCTCTATTTTGAAGAGGAAGCCGTCACACTAGAGGGGGAAATAGGGGTCGCCTCAATATCAGCCCACCGGCTTCTTATCCTTGCTAATATTCCTACCCCTGCCATCTTTGCACGTTCTCTCGAAACTCCTTTTATGGCTGGCCTCTACGGGGAGGAAGGGGCGCAAGCAACCCCATTCTTTGTCTTTAAGGTTTCCGGTTACGATACTGGCCTTGCGGGAATGCTCGCATGGGAAAGTGATTTACCATACTTCTTTGACACTGTCTTTGGAACAAAATTCATTACTGCCCCATCCGGTCCTATAAAATTTAGAGACAAGGTAGTGTCAGGGTATGATACGCGCTCGATCGAAGGCCTTCCCGCAGGAAGTATCTTTTATGCTTTTGCAGATCAATCAACCGTCATTATTACGAGCTCCCAAAGCGCACTCGAGGCACTCGTATCACGTCTTTCTGTTCGTTAGCAACCTTGCGTTCCGTGCTTCTTGTGATAAACTACTTAGATATGACAAACATTCCTGAACTTAAAACAATGCTTCTTGAAGAAAAAGCTCGTCTCGAGTCCGAGCTCTCACATGTGGGTTACAAGAACCCCGAAATTGAAGGCGATTGGCAACCAGCAGCAACCGACCTAAACGAACCTACTGCTGACATTAATGACACCGCAAGTGGTATTGAGGTATTCGAAAACAACGCCGCTGTCGAAGTAGAGCTCGAAGCACGCCTGATGGAAGTCGACGCTGCTCTTGTGCGTATGGAAGCTAACACATACGGCGTTTGCCGTGTTTGCAACAACCCCATCGAGGACGCTCGCCTTCACGCCAACCCTGCAGCTGCAACCTGTATCGCACACCGCGAGGGCTAGTTTCTCCGGCGTGTGCCGATTATGCAATTCTCAAAACTTTTTTCGGCACAAACCGTTGGGCTTACGGCGCATATTATTGATGTAGAAGTGGATCTCTCGCGAGGGCTCCACGCTTTTTCTTTAGTGGGGCTCCCTAGCGCTTCAGTCGATGAATCCCGCGACCGCGTCAGTGCTGCAATAAAAAACTCAGGATTTACATCCCCAAAACAAAAGAATCAAAAGATTGTTATTGCACTAGCCCCTGCTGAACTTAAAAAAGAAGGTTCGCATTACGACCTCGCAATCGCACTCGCATATCTTGCTGCTTCCGGTGAGGTTACCTTTGACCCAAAAGGAAAATTATTCCTTGGCGAACTCTCTCTTGATGGAAACCTACGTCCTATTCGTGGAACACTCCTTCTTGCACAAGCAGCACAAAAAGCAGGCTTTACAGAAATATTTGTCCCTGAAGACAATGCAGACGAGGCGGCTCTCATTGAAGGACTTGTCGTATATGGAACACAAACACTCAGTGATGTCATTGCGCACCTCGATAAAGAAAACTCATACACACTAACCGCTTGTATTCGTGACGGTATTTGTACGACGCGTGAGGATGACGAACATAGAGTCGACCTTGCTCATATCAAAGGGCAAGACTTTGCCAAGCGCGCGCTCGAAATAGCCGCAGCAGGGAAGCACAACCTCGCTATGTGGGGACCGCCTGGTACGGGCAAGACGATGCTCGCGCAAGCATTCCCACATCTCCTTCCTGAACTTTCAAAAAATGAAATGCTCGAGGTCACTGGTATTCATTCGGTTGCCGGCACCCTGCGTGATGAAATAGTAATACTTCCACCCCTGCGCGCACCACACCACACAGCATCATACCCGTCAGTCATTGGCGGTGGAACCACACCAAAACCCGGCGAGATCACGCTCGCGCATCGCGGTGTGCTTTTCCTTGATGAGTTCCCCGAGTTCGACCGACGCGTCATTGAGTCACTGCGTGAACCACTCGAAGAAGGACATATTCGTATCGCTCGCAGTAAAGGACACGATACCTTTCCCGCACGTTTTATTCTCCTTGCAGCAATGAACCCCTGCCCGTGTGGTAAATACGGTAGCGAAGAACGCTGTACCTGTATGCCCGGAACCCTTGCGGGATATCAACGCAAACTTTCGGGACCTATCGTCGACCGCATTGACCTCTGGGTCAAAGTTTCAAAGATGAGTCACGACAAACTTTCTGATATTAAAGTAGGGGAGGGTACCGCAACCGTACGCGACCGTATCACTCTCGCACGAACAAAACAACAAGTGCGCTTTGCGGAACACCCGCGCGCCATTACCACCAACAACGAAATGCGTGCCGATGACATCGAGCAATTCATTACACTCCCAACGGGCCTGCGCACTCTTTTTAATACTTCCGCAGAAAAACTAAAACTCTCACCCCGCGCCTATCACAAAGTCCTCAAGGTCGCACGCACCATTGCTGACCTCGACGCCTCTGACGATATCACCGAGAAGCATCTCATGGAAGCCCTCGCGTATCGCCCCACGGAATTGAGATAATAAAAAAAACCCGAACATTGTTCGGGTTTTTTGTTATCTTGTTATTCAAACCTAAAATGGATTCTTTGCTCCGCGGACCTCAAAGTGAAGGTGCGGTCCGGTCGATTTACCAGTACTACCAACTTCGCCGATAGACTGCCCTTTATCCACACGCGCACCCACCGCAACATATACTGCACTCATATGGCCATAAAGTGTTTGCGTGCCATTAGGGTGCTCGATAATGACATAATTACCATAGCCACCGAACCAAGGATTAGAGAGGGTGCGGAAGCGACTCACAATAACCGTTCCTTCAGCAGCCGCATAGACCGGAGTTCCAATAGGAGCACCAAAATCAACACCGTTGTATCCGTGAATCCCTTGCGTCTTGTGTCCGGCAGGAACAGGGTGTGAATAGTATCCTGTGTATGAAGGATATGATGCGATACGTTTTGTTGAGCTCGTCTGAGGAGAAGCTTTTGGTGTCACCACACTAACGTCCTCGCCGTCAGGAATAATAATCACATCGTCCACAGAAATCTGACTGTCTGCTTCAATGTCGTTAAATGCAAGGATCTCATCAACATCACCCTTGTATTTCTTGGCAATACCTTTGATTGTTTCACCCTTTTTTACCGTATGCTGAACGCCGTTCACGGGGAGGATTACGAGGGTTTGACCAACACGGAGAGTGGCGCCCTTTTCGAGATCGTTTGCCCACAAAATCGTGTTTACACTCACCTCAAACATTTGGGCAATCTGGGGAAGCGTGTCACCCTTGCGCACAACGTACAAACTCACTCTGCCTTGACGCTCATTCGACTCAATATCAGCAATCGTACCTGAAGGTCCGACTTCAGGAAGAAGTGCGTTGCCATCAATGGTAATATCGCCCCCACCTTTTGCTGGATTGGGGTCAACATTGGTTGCTGCTTCCAAAAAAGCAATATTTTGAGAGTTTTGGGGTTCAGCACGGGTAGACACCGTGCTTGTTTTATTGCTTGCCCACCCTAAAAGGTCCGAAAGAGACCAGGCATGGGCGTATGAAACAGGAGTAGCAAGACCAGCAAGCATAAACGCCAAAAGAAACCCGACGCCTGCGAGCCTTGATAAACAAGGATATTTCGCCCGACCAGCACTAACGCGCCCCTGGTCGAGGTCCTGTAATTGTGTAGAAATGTTTCGAGTTTTTATGAATCGTTCTGTCGTACGGTCAGGGCCGGAAATATCGTCTTTTCGGGAAAACCTGGGGCCAATCCCCGTGGTTATCTAAAGCCTAGCACACATCACCAGGGGTTGGAAGGGGCCAGGAACAAACCTGTGGATAAATAAAAAGACTAAAATTACTTGATTTTTTACATAAAAAGTGGTATAATTTAATAGTAATTTTAATGTTGTATTGTTGCATCCCTTTAGATAAATGTGCGATAATAAAAAAGAATTTTATATGGAAACCTCACGCAATACTTTTGAAGACCAGCATCAGGAATCATCAGCAGGAGGAGCTCCCTCAATTACCGGAACACAGCCAGCAGAGAAGATGCCTGAGGAACTAGCACTTGTAGAAAATGTAACCCCCGAAAACCCCAGCACGACCTCGGAGCGAGTACCGCTCACACCCGAAGGAAAAGAAGAGCTTGGCAAAAGACTTCACAGTAAACTAGAGGGAAAAGAAGGCTGGATGGAAGTAGACTTCAGGCTTGATGACACTGTAAATGAATTACGTCGTCTTGAAAAAGAGGGAAGACCTGAGGATCAAAACCGCATAAAAGAGCTTCGTGCTGAAGTCGATGCACTCAAGGGGCAGAAGTTTCCTGCTGTAAAAATACCTCGTGGTGGACGCGGAACAAAAGGAAACCCCGAAGAGATTCAGCAATCTATTGCCCAAGCCACACAAGAAAAGACTCCAGTAGACACTGCTGCTATCGAAAAGGCACAGAAACAAAAAGAGGGTCTTCTTGTTGATCTCGCTGATTTGCGCGTACGAGAAAGGCAAGCGCAAAACGAAAATGCTTCCGAGAGCACGATGGCACTTATTCAGGAGAATCTTCGCCGTGTTCAAAAAAGGATCCTCGAAGTCAATAATGTCCTTCCTAACGTAGACCCTCTCGAGGACCAGGAAAAGGTTCGCCGAGTTATTGCAGAATATGAACAAGGCGGGCGAGCAACGATTACACCAACCGCTGAAGCAACCCCCGAGGCCACATTAGAAACAATTCCTCCTTTAGTGAATGAGGACGTTAAGCTTGCCGAAAGCCTCACGAACGGCGATGGGTATGTGCGAGGGGGAGCAGAGGCTGAAAAAGCTATTGAGGTACTTCTGCAAAAAGGTGATGAGTCAGTAATTTCACCTATTTCTCTCGTAGAAATGGAGGCCGCAACACCAGAAATTGCTCAGATAAAACCAGAGCAAACGGTGACCACAGAGGAGCAGTCTTCGTTAAGCCCTTACGAATCAACCATGAATCGTATCTGGAAAGAAAATGAAGCAAAAAGAGAAGCCTCGGGCCTCAAAGGAGCAGGGGAGAATCTCACCCTAGAGCCGCGCGAACCAGAACTCCCGCAATCAGAAGAAATATTACCTCCCCCTGCTGGTATCGAAGGGTCTCACCTTATCGCCACCAAAGAAACGGAGGGTTTACCTACCGCCACAGAGGAGGGGTTGATGGTAGCACCTCTTGAGACTCAACGAATTGAACCGACACTCAATTTAGAAGAAGCTGATGCACAAATGGCAAGGAATGCTGAAAAATATCGTGCTACCATGGAAAAATTGTCTCGCCTTGACCGCGCAGTTGAAGCGCGCGCAGAAAAAGCGGGGATGGTTGCTGAGGTTCGTAAAATAGGTGAGATGTGGAACAAAGTTCCTAAACGCTATAAATATATGCTTGCGGGGGGTGCGGTTCTTTCAGGTATCGGTGCTGCCGCAGCAGGGTCAATGGTTGCCGTAGGGGCTGTAGGAGCACTCGGCACCGCACTTCGTGGATTAAGTGGTGCAGGGCTTTTTGTAACATTTGAAACTATCCTTAAGAATGCTCACGAGAAAAAAACAGGGGCAGAACGTTCAAAGGCGGCGGAGACGCGCCACGTACTCCTTGCAAGCATTGGGGCAGTAGCGTTTGCAGCACTTCTTCCTAAGCTAATCAGTGATTACATGGGGAGCGAAGTAGTTCAAACAAACTCACCAGAGGAGATTGCATTCGAGGCACCTATTGAGTCAGTCGAAAAAATTGAATATATAGTAGAAGACGGCGGTACACTCTGGGGTGGCATAGAGGATAAATTAGGAACCCAAGAAGCATTCACCAGTATGCCCGAGGCGCAGAAAACTTTTGTAATCGACGCACTTAAAGATAAATTCGCCGCAATGTCACCTGAGGAACTCCAGGCTATTGGTATAACGAGTGGGAATATTGATGTTATTCATCCAGGCGACCATATAGACCTCACGGGTGTACTTAGTGACACGCAATCGGAACTAGAAGCTGCTAATTTTACTCCCGTATCGTCTCCTGAAGTAGTCCCTGCTGTCGACCACTCGGCAGTAGCGACCCCCACCATCGAAAGCGGTGCTGTAATCCCTCAAGAAATAAGCCCAACCGACCCATCAATCGTTACGGCTTCTGAAAAGATCGTCAAAGACTATGTTGATGAGAAGTTTGGCACAAAAGGAATTTTTGGATTTGGTGCACAAAACGGAACAGACTCGATCAACTGGAAAGACTCCGATGTTGGCTTTGCAAACCAGACAGTCGAAAAAATAATGAATTCGCACCCAAGTGCATTCCCTGAAGACGGAGCTCGTCATTTTGGCATCGAAGATTATACATCAACCACCCAGATGCAAGCAGGGCTAGCAGAGGTGCAGAGCGAAACTGGTGTTGCACCTCTAGTCAACGAAAATGCAGCGGACTACATGAAGCGAGCCGCAGCAACCGCTTTGAGCAAGAGCCCCTCACCCATTATCTAACCCTAAAATATATTCAACTTAGTACTATGAATGACCAAGAACTTCGCACCAATTTAATAGCTGAACTCGGTATTGGCGACCTGCCTCCGGAAGCACAGGACGAGATCGTCTCAAAGCTCGGTGAGATTATTTTAAAATCAGTCACCGTGACTATCTTTGAGAAACTTTCTCCTGAAGCCCGCCAGGAATTTGAGGTGCTTACCACTACGGGTGACCCTGAGCGCATTCGCGCATTCCTCGAACAATCCGTCCCTGACATGGAAACATTGATGGCCGACGAGCTCAAAAGAACGCTCATCGCATTCCGCGAAGGAGACCAACTGGTCGGAGATAACGCGTAAATATTAGAAAAAATTAAGTAAAAAAACCGCACGGACATCATCCGTGCGGTTTTTTAGTAGAGCTGCAATTTTTATGTTACAGTAATGCCATCACTAAATAATTCTTGCGCAAAGAATTCAAAAATTTTGAGCGAGCTGACGGAAAAATACTGAGGAATATACGTATATTTCGAAGGATTTTTACAAAAGCGCAGCCAAAATTTTTGGATTATTGCGCATAGATTATTTTGCGATGGCATACCCCAGATGGAACATCTTAAACACTTGAATGAAAAGCAACGCGAGGCAGCGATACACAAAGATGGACCTCTCCTCATCATCGCAGGTGCAGGCACCGGCAAGACCAGTACCCTCACGCACCGCATCCTTCACCTCGTAAAAGAAGGTGTGGCACCGAGCGAAATTCTTGCTATCACCTTTACCAATAAAGCGGCAAAAGAAATGCAGGAACGCGTTGATGCGCTTCTCGAAAAACATGGTTTTTCGACTGGCCTTCGCTTTGGCGATGCAAAACCTTTTGTGGGAACATTTCACTCTCTTGGTGTGCATATCCTCCGTGCCCATGCAGAGGTTTTTGGGTTTACCAAGCACTTTGCCATCCTTGATAAAAATAGTGCAGGATCACTCATGAAAGAAGCCGTCAAAGAGCAAGGTCTTGATTCTAAGCAGTTCTCACCTGACCGTATCGCCAATGTTATCTCCCGCCAGAAAGGAAACCTCGTAACCATGGAAGCCTATAAGGCAGATGTTGGTAACGCATACTTCCCGATGATCGTTGCCTCGGTATGGGAACGCTATGAGGGGTTCCTCAAGCGTGAAAAAGCGCTCGACTTTGATGACCTTATTTTAAAAACCGTTATTCTCCTTCGCGATCACCCCGAGATTCGCGCACAATATCACGCGCGCTGGAAATACATTCACATCGATGAATACCAAGATACTAACGGTGTGCAATACGAACTTGCACGCCTCCTTTCTGGTGTCAATAAAAATATCTGCGCGGTGGGCGACGGTGATCAAAACATTTATAGCTGGCGCGGTGCTAACCTTCAAAACATTTTAAACTTTGAAGTTGACTACGAGGGTGCGCAAACAATTCTTCTCGAAGAAAACTATCGCTCGACACAAACTATTCTCGCTGCCGCCAACGAGATCATCAAAAAAAATACAGTACGCAAAGACAAAAATCTTTTCACAAGGAATAGTTCGGGAGACAAGATTGGTCTCATCGCGAGCTATGACGAGGGTGCTGAGGCACGCGCGGTGGGAGAGAAGATCAAATACCTCATCACGAGTGGTACCAACCCCGAGGACATTGCCGTACTATACCGTGCAAACTTTCAATCACGTGCCCTCGAAGAAGCATTCCTTCTTGCGGAAGTACCTTACCAAGTCCTTGGCGTGCGATTCTTTGAGCGCAAAGAAGTGAAGGATATTCTTTCGTTCATTCGTGCTGCACTCAACCCCGACAGCCTTTCAGACATCAAGCGCATTATCGACTCACCACCACGCGGTATCGGAAAGAGTACCCTCGCTAAAATGTTCGCTAAAGACGAAGCAACGCTTACACCTGCTGCACAAAAACGTGTGAGCGAGTTCTGGAAACTCTTGAGTGATATCAAAGATTACGCACTCGTAGAAAAAACTTCCCAGCTCATTAAGTTTGTTTCTGAAAAGTCAGGTATCGAAGCATCACTTAAGACAGGCCACGATGAAGACAACGAACGTCTTGAGAACATCCATGAACTCGTTACCCTTGCAACCAAGTACGACATCTTGCCCCCCGAAGAGGCTGTCGAGAAACTCCTTGGTGACGCAGCACTCGCGAGTGACCAAGATTCACTCATGAAGAATGCGAGTGCCGTAAAGCTGATGACCGTGCATGCTTCAAAAGGTCTTGAGTTTCCTTATGTATTCGTCACCGGTCTCGAACAAGATCTCTTCCCTCATCGTCGTATGGGCGCTGGTGCTGTTTCAAAAGAAGACGAAGAAGAAGAGCGTCGATTATTCTATGTTGCCATCACCCGTGCCAAGAAAAAACTATATTTGTCATACGCGTCAGTACGCACCATCTTTGGTCAGCGCCAAGTCAATGCACCGTCCGAGTTCCTCTCTGATATCGATGATGCACACACAGAGCAAGAAGAGGTTGCGGGGGAGTACAATGAACCCGTGATACGTCTTGATTGGTAGGGTATACTACTATATATGTACGCAAAGAAATCTCTGGGGCAAAATTTTTTGAATTCTAAGACCGTTGCGCACGATATTGTGCGGGCGGCGGAGCTTGTACCTACCGACACCGTGCTCGAGATTGGGCCAGGGAAGGGGTTCCTCACCGAGGAGCTTATTGCCTCGGGTGCGCATGTCATCGCTGTTGAAAAAGATGATCGTATGATTCCACTCCTCTCAGAAAAGTTTGCTGATGCGATCAATAGCAAGCAGTTCACCCTCATTCATGGCGATATTGTGGAAATACTTGAAAAGGGGACCCTGAAACTGCCGCCAGCATACAAGCTCGTCGCTAACATCCCATACTATCTCACGGGATATCTTGTTCGAGTATTTCTCGAAGCACTATCAAAGCCAGAACGCATGATCCTTATGCTTCAAAAAGAAGTTGCTGATCGTATCGTCGCCCGTGATAAAAAAGAAAGTATCCTCTCTATTGCGGTCAAAGTGTACGGCACCCCCCATATCGTAAAGAAAGTTCCTGCGCGCTATTTCACCCCTGCACCAAAAGTTGACTCTGCCGTCCTCGCTATTGAAAATATTTCAAACAAAAACTTCTCCGACAACGAAAGCGAAAAAAGGTTTTTTAATATCGTCCGCACAGGCTTTTCTCATAAACGAAAAAAGCTCGCAGGAAATCTCCGCGAGCTTTTTGGTGACAAGACTCTTTCTCTCCTTGATCAAGCAAATGTTGACCTAAATGTTCGTGCCGAGGATATTACCCTTAGCGACTGGCTTGCTATAGGTAATATCCTATAATCATCGTTCGCTCGGAAATAGTCTCTGTTGCGCTATTCCACTCACTCACTCGATTATAGAGAGGTCCCGGCCGTAACAATAGTTCCTGTAGGGACGAGTGCAGGTGAACAACCAACGGCTACATATACCATACATGCCCCCCCGGGAACATAAGTACCTAGGACCCATGGGCCAGAGCGAAATATTTGATAGTAGGCATAAATGAGTGAGGCGCCCGGCTGATACATATATATTCCACCAACGGGAGGGCCTACTGTTACTGCAAGGTTGAAGCTACAATTACAATAAAACACATAGGTAATAAGGCCTCCAAAAGGAATACCAGCAACAACAACAGGAGCTGCTGCCTTACTCGACTTAACCCAAACACCAAACGATACAACCAGAAGTAAGAGGATTACAGTAATACCAACCACGAGAGCACGTTTTTTTATGATAAAAGGAAGTTTCATATTAGATATTATTTCATACTAAAGCTTTAAGGTAAAGTCTTTTCCGTTACTTACTCCATTTTCATTGACTACGAATATCCAGATTGGAATCGAAACCGTTTTCGCCAAAGGTGAAGCCCCTGAAGCGACTAAAGTGTCTGTGGGTATAGTGACCGTAAGCGAGCGACCATCCAAAGAGGGCACCCCCTCAAAAATATTCGTACCGAGACGCACCATATTTCCTTTTGCAGTAAAACCTGACCCAGTAACAGTGATTGCAGCCCCTCTTCCTCCACTTGCCGGCGAAATGCTTTCGATTTTTGGTTCTGGTGTTACTCCGTCAGTAACCACGAAGAACGAATCTTTATTACTTTCACCGCTGGCATTTTTCACCCAAACATGATAATTCCCTTTAGGGATTTGCGGGATCTTAAGGGGAATAGACTGCCCGTCTCGCGATAATGCCTGAACAACTGCGTGATTATCTCCAAAGTAGATGGTGTTGTCGGTACTCGTGAAACCCATGCCAGATATTGTTATAATCGTACCAGGCTTGCCTGAATACTGAGAAGGGAACATGACGAACACCCCACTCTTTGAAACACTCGTTGCTTCATTGCTTGGTGTATTAGGAACTGAACCCCCTGAAACAACGGGTAGGGGGTTTACAACCACCCCTTTATTCTGAAGCTCTGATACCTTTGCTCGTGTCTTTTCGCCGAAAAACCCCGATCCGACAGTCAAACCAACAGGAGTAAGCACCTCATTGCGGTATTTTTCCTGAAATTTTATGAGCGCGCGCTTGGTCGCAGGGCCAAAATAGTCAGTTTCGTTACCGGGGGAACCAGCCCCCAACGAAGCAACGAGTGTTTCTGATATGGTATTCAAAAAAATCTGGAGGGACCGCACATCACTGCCAGACATTCCAAGAGTTAAGGATCGAGTAAAGTTACCCGTCTCAGCAAAAGCAAATATGGGCGCTATAAAAAGAACGACGAACAAGGTTGATTGGTACTTTGTCATATACTAAAGTATATCACGCAGTATTTCTTCCCGCTATAAAAATAGCGGGAAGAAATAGCTTCTTGTTGCCCTATAGAAACCTAAAAAACTTACTTCTCTCTACTAGGCTCGTTAATAAAAATTTTATTCCCCGAGATATCCACAATAACTCTTCTTTTTCTCTATATCTTATTTATTGTATCTGGTATACTAATTGAGGGAGAGAAATATGAAAGAACAACCTAAGAAAATTTTATCAATCACACTCGCACTCCTCTTGGGTACGGGGATTATTTTGTTTGCGTGGAAAGGGGGCTCGGTCTTCAATCTCGGTGATTCTACTCAGAAAACAAACGAGGGTACTCGGGACGCTCTACAGGTAGTATCTCGAGGAACTTCACCAAAAACATTAGGCGCTCGTAATATTTACGGAAACCCTGTTGGCAGCGCGCCGACAGAAGGCAGTGCCACCACCACAACCGACGCCCTTGCGCGAAACTTCCTTGTTGACTATGCCCTCACACAAAAGGGCATGGAAACAACAGTGTGGAGTGATGCTGACGCTGATGCACTCGCCAAAAAACTTATTGAAAAAATTGAACTCCCTAAGGCAGTTCAATACACCACAAAAGATCTTAATATTTTAGATAACAACAGTGACGCGGCACTCGTTACCTACGGAGAAGGGATACTTAAAATACTATCACCACTTTCCGCCTCCAAAAACGCAGGGATGGGAGAAGTAACCATCTTTGGCGAGGCTATTAATAACAAGGACGCAAAAGGTCTCGAAGGCCTCACGCCAATTATTGCTAAGTATGCAGAGATAAAGGAATCCTTACTCGCCCTCAAGGCGCCATCAAGCATAGCACCCATTCATCTTCATTTTGTACAAAACTTTGCCAATATTGAAAATGATGTTACTTCAATGCAGAAAATTTTTAGCGACCCTGCACAAGCGCTTGCTGGTTTCATAGAATACAAAAAAGATGTTGCCGCACTTAGTGCAACGGGAAAGGAGTTCCAAAATTATAGGCCCGCCCAATAACAGAGAGACACACCATGAAGAACTATTCTTTACCAATTAAAAAACTCCTCGCTATACCATTTTTGGTTACGGCGTTATTTTTTACGCTCGGCACACCAAAAGCAGAAGCAGTAGTTAATGTTCCTACATGGGATGCCCTGAGTATCTGGGAAACCATTGAGCAGCAACTTTTTGATATTGCAGAAGAGCTTAGCCTAGAAGAACTTCTGATATCGTGGGATACAGTTGTGTATGAGTTTGGCCAAGAGCTATTAAATCAGGTCACCGATAATACCATTACCTGGATTCGCGGAGGCTTCAACGGTAGTCCTTCTTTTGATGTTAACCCTGAGCAACTTTTACTCGGACTCGCCGACAGTGTCGCAGGAAATACCGCTAACGAGATTCGCTTGCTAGCGGACGGGTCGTTTCTTTCTGGGTTTATGGGTGACCTCGCCAACGAGCTTGAACTCTCGACAAGGAGCAATACATCGGCAAAATTTGCTGAACAAATTAAAAGCCCGTTTCCATCAAATATCAACCCTGAAGATTTTTACAGCGGGGGAAAAGACACGTTTGTGCAAGCAGGAGGTTGGAAGTCACTGGAATATGCACTTAGTGACGCAGGTAACCCTTTTGGTATGCGCGTCATCGCAGGTAGAGAGCTTGCACTTCGCCAAGAAGAAGCTCGGTCAATTCAGGAAAAAAAGCTCGAGCGATCAAGCGGTTTTCTTGATGTTATCGACGAGTCTAAATGTGAATACCCCGAGTCTGTACAGATGATTATGGCTCAGAACGATGGTATGGACCCTGCATCTGACGAGGCGTACAAGCGCCAATACTGTCCTGTCTCCACTCCAGGTAAAATTGCCGGCGATCAACTCACGAAGGCACTTGGTATCGACATGGACCGACTTGGCTTTGTTGATAGTGCCAACAAAATCTGGGGGGCAGTCATTCGTCAGCTGACCGACGAAGCTGTAAAAGAACTCTTCTAAATTATTCATCAATGCACACCCTTTTATCCAAAAGCATAGCAATTCTCCTTGGGGTTGTTTTCTTCGCGGGGATTACCTCAACAGCTGCGGCACAAGTTGTGTGTAGGGACAGTAAGGACAATGTTATACCTTGTCCTGCTGGTACTTTTACCCCATCAACAGCAACAGCAGCGCAACAGGCAGCGCAAGGGCAATATATTGCAAAAACTCAATATCAACCGATTATTGGATCGAACGATCCTATTATAGAGCTTCGTAACCCAACCCTAGAAGGATGTAAGGCTGCCGTAACAAACCAACAAGCATTCACCAATACTCTTGGTACGGTAGTAATAATTCAACAATGCACCTTTGTAGCAGGCGCAAGTGGGCCTACCACCGCCACAAACCTATCAGTGGCTGGGCAAGTAGTAGCAGCGCAGTCAACATATGACGCAGCGGTGGCAGCACTAGCAGCAGGAACGGGCACTCAGGCTCAAGTAGACACAGCAGCAGCAAATCTCGAGGCGGCACAACAGGCGGCTAGCGGGTCTTCTGCTTCGACGGACACAAACCCAGACCTTAAGAATCTTCACTGTCACCTTCTGAACGGAGCTGGACCGGGTGATGGAAAGTTTATCGACTGTGTCGCTGAAGGAGTTTACTATGTTGTATACAGGCCCTCCTTCTATCTTCTCATGGGGGCTGGTTACATTTTTGACGAATCATTAGCAATAAGTATCGACAAACAATTTGTAGACCAACCCTTTGTTGCCGATTCATGGAAAATTATTCGCGATTTTTCCAATATGGCCTTCATCTTTGTTCTCCTCTATGCGGGAATCTCTACCATGCTTGGTATGGGCAATTGGCGCAAGACGGTTATTCAGGTGGTTGTTATTGCGCTCCTTATCAACTTCAGTCTCTTTTTCACCAAGGTCATTATTGATGCGGGTAATATTCTTGCTGTGGGTATCCATGACAGTATTAAAACCGTTGGCAGCAGCTTCTCATCCTCCCTTGCAGATTCATTTGGTCCTGCTAAATTCGTTGGTGCACTAGGAAATGTAACTGGTACTGACGCGATAATTATCTTTATTATTTCAGCAATCGTGAGTGTCTTTGCTGCGTGGGTATTTTTCAAAGCAGCACTCATGTTTATTGGTCGTCTTCTTGCCTTTTGGTTCCTGATGATCGTTTCACCGTTTGCTTTTATTTCCACCACCTTCCCCCAAGGGAACATGTTTGGAAAGTGGCTTGGGCAGCTTACAGGGCAAACATTTGTAGCACCGGTGTTCCTTTTTCTCCTCTATATTATTATGCAGGTCATCTCTGCTGGCGGTGGAATCTTGGCTAAATTTCAAACATTCATGCCCGTAGGTAGCTCTGCTGATACTAGCTGGTTTGACTCGCTTATCGCCCCTATCCTTGTTGCAATCCTTATCATCCTGGCACTTAAACAGTCTCTCAAATTTGCCGAGGGGATGGCAGGGGAATTTGGTCAGCTTGGAGCGAAGATTGGTGGCGCTGTGATGGGCGTTGCGGGAGGTGTAGCCCTCGGTGGAGCAGCGTTTGCAGGCCGCAAGGTTATCGGTGGAGCAGCACAGCGCCTTGAGGAATCCGGCAAGCTTAAACAATGGGCAACGTCAGACAGTAAGCTTAAGCAGTTTGCGGGCCGAAACCTTTTGGGTGCAAACGATAAGGTTCGTCAGGGCACCTTTGATGCTCGCGGTTTAAGTACGGTACAAAAAGCTGCCGGAGCAGCGGGCCTAGCATATGTTGGCAAGCCTGCATCGGGATCAAAGGGTGGGTATGAAGGTATGCAGAAACGCCAAGACGAAAAAGATACCAAGTTTGCAAAACGCCTTGAGATGACTGATGATGAAAAGAAAGCAATAGCAGAGACTCACGGGGTTGATGCGGCTAAAGCGAATGCCGAGAAACATGCGGCTGTGGTCGCAGAACGCACAGGTGACATCACCAAAACAAAGAAAGAAATTGAAACAGCCGAAGCAAACCTTGAAAACTCTGTCACTAATACACAACTCAAAGCAGCGCAAAAAATGCTAGCTGAACAAGAAAAGGTTATCGAAGCAGCAAAGCAAAAAACTGCTGAAGCACTTACCGCCCATAGCGCTTCACGAAACGCTGGAATACTTGACCCTAACCTTTCAAAAGCTCTTGCTGATGCGGAAAAAGAAGAGAAGGACGCGCTCAGTAAGCTTCAAAGTACTCAAACCACATTAAGTGCAGCAACGCAAGCACACGAGGCATCTGTGGAGTTTAAAGCAGTATCAGGAGCTAAGGCTAAGCTTGAGGCAGCCCAGAGCGCTCTCTCAAAAGCAGAGAAGCTTTCTAAGGATGCGACAGAAACAGCTGAGGAAATCGGGAAAGCTTCCAAAAATGCCATTACGAAAGAGAATGAGCGACGTGCAAAATCGTTCGCTGGCCATGTAGAGGGTCGTATCTTTGTCCCAACCGCAGCTATGTATAGCACTAAACAAGCAAAGAATACTGCAGAAAAAATTCGTAAAGGGAAGACGCAAGATGAAAAAGACGCTGAAGCTGCTGAGAAACAACTCTTGAAGGTATTCGAGAAGGCGCAGAAAAACAAAGAGAAAGAAGGTGGGGAAGAGAAAAAAGACGATGCGAAACCTGAAGCAAGTCACTAATCAATAATTATCATGCCAGACGAAACATTATCTATTTTTGAGGAACAGGCAGCAAAATTACCTAGTTCAGTGGTCACCTTTCTTGCATCTGCAGGTTGGGCGATACGCCTCAAGGCGCTGACGTTCCCATTCGGCTTAACTCCTGATCAAACCAGAGACTTCAACACAGAAGCAGTGCTTGTACTTGCGGGCATCGTACACCCCGATGCATTCAAGGATACTATTGTTCAACATACGGGAATACCCGAAGCTACGGCAACTACTCTCGTTCAGGATTTTGAAAAAAATATCCTTGCCACTATTCGCCCTGCGCTTTTGGAGTTTTTTGCAAAAGAACGTGCAGACGCAGAAGCTCAAGGAGGGCTCCCTGAGGATGAGGAGGTGGTGGTGCCGGCAACGAAACCTGCTTCAGTGAGTATTGCTCCCGCAAACCTACCCACAGAGGAAGTCCCCGCACCCCTTATTCCTCCTCTCGTGGCGAAAGTTACCCCACCAAAGATCGTAGCGCCTGAAGTTATTTTAATGCACCCCTTCGAAGAAAAGATGCAGGGTATACCTGCAGTAAGTACCCCCGCACCAACAATAACCCCTATGCCTTCTACCTTTACTCCTCAAGCACCGCTCGTACCGCCAATAATTCCCATCGTGCCACAGAGCCCAGCACCGGTAGTGCCACAAGTACCTCAAAGCATTCCAGCATTTATTCCTGCACCCAACGGCGCCCCTCGTGGCACCCTCACGCACGACCCCTATCGCGAACCGGTAGAATAAAAGAAGGCACTTATGTTTGCTATTTAAATATTAAACATAAGTGCTGTATAATAAATACATATGCAGTTTCACATCCCTCAATACATCGACATCGAGGATAAACTTTTTGGACCGCTCTCGCTCAAGCAGGCTATCTATGTAGCGGGTGGACTTGGTGGTGCGTATATGGTTTACCGCCTGATCCCGGGATACCTCTTTATCTCAGCACCAATCATTGTTAGTATCGCTGTACTCACCTGGGCGCTCGCATTCTATCCAAAAGAAAAGCTTGGTAAGCCTTTTATTGAAATTCTCGAAGCAGGGGTCAACTATGCGCTCAAGGAAAAGCTCTACACATGGAAAAAGACTGTTCAAGAGCCAGGACTCGACACAGAAGAAACTTTTATCCCTTCACAGCCCACAGCAACCCCCGCAGTCCCTCAAGGAACCCTCTCTTCAGCATCGTTCGGTCTTGATATAAGGGGCCCTAAAAAAGACGAGCGTCACGACCAAAACATTTAATCCTATGTCTATTAAATCAAAAGCTGCACAAGATTTTGTCCCTATAAAAGAGATTCGCGATGGTATTGTTATCCTCAAAGATGGCACGATGCGTATGCTTCTTATGGCTTCCTCGGTCAACCTCGCCCTAAAATCCAATGATGAACAAACTGCGATCTTGATGCAGTTTCAGAGTTTTTTGAATTCTCTTGAATTTTCGACACAAATATTTATTCAATCCCGTCGCCTCGATGTGCGTCCCTATATTGCACGCCTTGAGGCACGTCACAAAGAGGAGATGAATGACTTGTTAAAGATACAGATTCGCGAATACATGAACTTCATCAAGACCGTCACCGCGTCGACAAATATTATGAACAAGCTCTTTTTAGTGGTAGTACCGTACACCCCTCCCAAGCCGGTGACCGCAGCCACACCATCTGAAGGTGGGGTGGGGGGGCTCCTCGGTGGACTCCTCGGGAAAAAACCAAAGACAAAATCTGTTATTTCACAGGGCGCCATGGAGGCATTTGAGGAAGCAAAGTCTCAACTCGAACAACGCGCTGGTATCATAAGTCAGGGTCTCACGCGCACCGGTGTCCGTATCGTCCCCCTTGGCACCGAAGAGCTCACGGAGCTTTATTACCACCTCTTTAATCCCGGGGAAGGGGTAAAGTAAATTACTGCACAATAAGCCTAACTATATCCATATGCTCGATTTTTTAAATAAAAAAGAAGAAGCCGCTCCCGAAAAAAATGTGGTGCCTGTATTACCACAAGAGCTCTACAGCGACACGGGACTCAATCTTGTGGATATTATTGCTCCTTCGGCAGTAAAAATAAATCCTAAACACCTCAATCTAGGAGAGAAGGTTGTGCGTTCTTTCTTTATCACCTCATACCCAAGCACCCTCACCGACAACTGGCTTTCACCACTCATCAACCTCGACAAGGTTTTTGATATTGCTATCTATATTCACCCCGTCAACACAGCGGTCATTATGAAGAAGTTTGAAAAGAAGGTTGCTGAGGTTCAGAGCCAGATTAACGAACGCGAGCGCAAAGGGGTTGTGCGTGATCCTATGCTTGAGGCTGCTTATCGCGACCTCGAGGAGCTTCGCGACCGCCTCCAGCAAGCACAGGAAAAAATGTTTGATGTCGGACTCTATCTCTCGCTCTATGCAGACACTGAGGAAGAACTCTCACACGCCGAGGCCGAGATCAAGTCAATGCTTGAGTCACGCCTGATCTATATTCGTCCAGCGCTCTTCCAGCAAGAAGAAGCCTTCCAAAGTATTATTCCGGTAAACGAGGATAAGGTTGCCGTCACTAAAAAAATCAACTCTGAGCCCCTCTCAAGCTTTTTCCCTTTTGTCTCTTTTGATCTTACTTCCGACAAAGGTATTCTCTACGGCATCAATCGCCACAATTCATCTTTGGTGCTTTTTGACCGATTTTCACTTGAAAACTACAACTCAATCACCTTTGCAAAGTCAGGTTCTGGTAAATCCTACGCAACAAAGCTTGAGATCCTCCGTAGTCTCATGTTCGACACCGATGTTATTGTTATCGATCCTGAACGCGAATATGAGTCGATGGCTGAAGCAGTAGGGGGGCGTTATTTCAATATTTCACTCAACTCCGAGCATCATATCAACCCATTCGACCTTCCAATACCACGCGAAGATGAATCTCCCGCAAGCGTACTTCGTGCCAACATTATCACCCTTGTAGGACTTTTCCGTTTGATGTTGGGTGGACTTACTGCTGAAGAAGATGCCCTTGTTGACCGTGCAATATCGGAAACCTACGCCCTTAAGGACATTACCCCTGACTCAGACTTTTCAGCCATTGAACCACCCCTCCTTTCTGACTTTGAAATGGTGCTTGCGGGTATGGAAGGGGCGGAGTCTATTCTCATCAAACTTACGAAATATACGCGTGGTTCATGGTCGGGTTTCATCAACCAGCCGTCAAATGTCGACATTAACCGAAAGTTCATCGTCTTTTCGGTTCGCGACATGGAGGACGACCTGAAGCCTGTTGCTATGTACCTCGTTACTCACTTTATTTGGAACGCAATCCGTCGTACCCTCCGCAAGCGTCTTTTAGTTGTCGACGAGGCTTGGTGGATGATGAAATCAGACGATACGGCGGCGTTTCTCTATGCCCTCGCAAAGCGTGGTCGTAAATACTATCTAGGTATCGCGACAATCACTCAGGACGTGAACGACTTCTTGAAGTCGCCCTATGGTCTCCCTATTATGACCAACTCCTCGATCCAGCTTCTCCTGAAACAGTCACCAACCTCTATTGATGCAGTGCAACAAGCCTTTAATCTGACCGATGAGGAGAAATTCCTTCTCCTCGAGTCGGGTGTAGGGGAGGGGATATTCTTTGCCGGAATGAAGCATGTGGCTATTCGAACTATTGCCTCCTACACCGAAGACCAGATTATTACTTCTGACCCGTCTCAGATCCTTGCCATTAAAAAAGCGAAACGCGAACTTGCTGAAGCAGAGTCCGGAGGGAAAATATAGTTTTCCCCATGGCGCTGTACAAAATTTCGCGGTATACTATATTCATATGCACCAGATGCGTTTTTTAAAAATTATTGCCACCTCTTCTGTTCTTGTTCTCCTTTTGCCCCTTTTTGCTTTTGCACAGGTTTCTACTACCACCGCGGAGCAACCAGATGCAACCGACATTGCAAGAGAAAACGCAAAACGTGAAATACAGCGAATGAAAGATGATCTCAATACTAAGTATATAGATCTCATTCCTAAAAAAGAGGATGCACGCGCAGATTCTATACGTGAATATTTAGACGTAAAAACTAACCCTAAGAATCCAGGCCCCAGCGAGACAATACAGGTGACCATCGAAAGCTATCTCACCGATCTCAACAAAGCTACTATAAGCTGGTCGCTTAACGGTAGGATTGTCGAGCAAGGTGCCGGCAAGAAAACTTTTTCATTCAAAAATGGCGCCTCGGGTGAAACAACCCATCTTTCTGTCTCTATCGTCACCAACAAAGGAGAGCGTGTCGTCAAAGAACTCTCATGGAATCCTGTTGGTATTACGATAATGTGGGAAGCAAACACCTATACCCCTCCATTCTATAAAGGCAAGGCCTTAATGACTCCTCAGGCACTCGTCCGCGCAACAGCAATCCCTGATAGTACAGGGACACGCAACGCACTCAGTGCCAGTGACCTCGTATATATATGGAAAAAAGACGGAAACGCTGTTTCTAATGCCTCTGGGTATGGTAAAAATTCTTTTTCGTTTCTTGGACCAAAACCTTATGGAGAAACAAAAGTGAGTGTTCAGGTATCCTCAACCGACGACGCAGTAAAATCTGAAATGCGGGTAGCGCTTCCTCTCACAAAACCGTTCATTCTTTTTTATGAAGATCACCCACTTTTAGGGGTGTGGCACAACCGAGCCCTTAGTACTAGCCTCAATCTCACCAAAAAGGAATTCTCTGTAAGTGCTGAACCATACTTTTTCTCCACTGAGGCAGGAGAGGCTCCGGAGATTCTCTACAGCTGGTCGCTTAATAGCAAACCGGTCACCAACATAAGCCACGGAATAACACTCCGTAACGAAACGGGGGAGAACGGGAATTCAGCACTTAGTCTCACGATGCGTGGGCTCAAGAAAACATTCCAGACTGCGAGCCATTCACTTACGATTCAGTTCACTGCTGAAGAGTCCACACGTCCAACTTTTTAATATGAAATATTCCGCACCCATCCTTGCCGGCTTAGCCCTCATTCTTGGGGGAGGAATTCTTTCTGCAAGCGCCCAGGAATACACCCCTCTCGCCTCCCTCCCCATAGGACCAGGAGGGAGCGAGCCCGCAACCTGGACCCTCTCAACCTACCTATCGGGTGCCATCAAACTCCTCGTAGCAAGCGCAGGAGCCCTTGCGGTTGTCATGCTGGTCATTGGAGGTACACAGTATGTAGCAGCAGGTATTAACCCAAGTGCAAAAGGGGATGCAAAGGAGCGTATCGGGAACGCACTCATCGGACTCATCCTTGTCCTTACCTCATACCTCATCCTCAACTCTATTGATCCAAAGTTGGTGCAGTTTAACCTTACCCTTCCACCCGTAGCAGCAGTCCCCATGGTGATATACACACCACCAAGCACTTCGGGGGGTGGTACAACCACTACTGGCGCCGGGTGTACGAGTTGTGTCACCTTAAGCTCATCAATCCCTCAAAAAGCCCCTGGTTCAGGATGCGCAATGCCTGGACCTTGTCAGGTGAGTTCCTCGATATTAGGGAAGCTTACCGGCCTTAATCAGGCACTAAAGAATAAAAATATTAACTGGCAAGTAACAGAGGCGTGGCCTCCAACCCGTAAACACAAAGCTGCATGCCAAAACCCTGGCCCTGCAGCAGGGACTTGTGTTGACGCAAGTATACTCAGCCAGCGTACTCCGGCCAATGTGGCAGCCTTTGTTAGCGCCGCTTCTCAAAACGGACTACGTGCTGAATATGAAGTGTCCACTGAGTCACGCAGGCAAGCGCTCATTGCTGGCGGTGTCCCCGCTGGAAGCGTGAAGAACTTTGGAAGTTGGATTACCGGGGAGCATTTTTCAGTTTATAATAACTAAATATGAATAAAAAGATTATTACGGGTATTATTGTTGTTATCATTCTCGCTCTTATTGGCGCTGGTGTTTATTTTTTCTATTTTAAAAAACCATCTACAGGAACACCCGTAGGAAGCGCGTTCCCTGGAGAAGGCTTGCCCGTAACCAGTACCGTAGATGGGGGAGGGATTGATACCGGAACGGAAGGAGAAACATTTGTTCCTGGCGGCAGCACCCCTCTTCCGCGCCTTTACGAGCTCCACAAACTTCCCGTCGCTGGTACCGGTTTTAGTGAAATAAGGAACAAAAAGGGTGTTGTGACAAACACGGTAGCGCGCTATATCGAGCGCGGTGTGGGACATATCTACGAAACACAAATTGCTACCTATGTCGAATCGCGTATTGTTAACGAGACACGATCACGCCTTTCTGAGGCACTCTGGGGGAATAATGGAAAAAGTGTTGTCGTTCGCTACTTTGATGACAACATAGGTGCAATCAAAACACGCATATTAAACAACATTGGCACGCCTGTTGCTGATGAATTTCTCAGTACTGAGGAGCTATTTCTTCCTGATTTTATTCCTTTTATGGCGGTTGCTGAGGATGGTGCTGACAAAATCTTCTATCTTCAAAATAGCGGCGTGACCTCAGCTGGGTATGTTTCAACATTTAAAGACACCGAGGTATCGAATATTTTTGCATCATCTTTTACAGAATGGCTTCCTCAATTTCCTAACCAAAAACTTGTAACCCTCACCACAAAACCTTCTTCGGATGTTCCTGGGTATCTTTTTTTCCTTGATACCAAAACAAAAGTGCTCTCTAAGGTGCTCTCTGGAATCAACGGCCTTACCACCCTCACGAGCCGTGACGGAAATCGCGTACTTTACGCTGAAATAAGAAACGGTGCACCTGAACTTATGACCTACGACATCGCCAACAAAGAAATGCGCTCCCTCTCACCACAAACTCTGCCTGAAAAATGTGTATGGGGCACCAAAGAGGCGACGGTTGTCTACTGCGCTGTTCCACAAAGTCTCCCAACAGCGGATTATCCAGACCAATGGTACCAAGGACTCCTTTCGTTCTCAGATGATATCTGGAAAATCGACACAAAAACGGGAATTGCTGAAAAAATATTAACACCTTCTGAGCTCAATGTTTCTTCCTTAGATATTATAAATCCCGTCCTGTCATTAGACGATACATACCTTCTCTTTATGAACAAAGTGACGGGGACACCATGGGTGTTCCGTATCGCCCCTGATGCCCCTAGTGTCCCCCAGGAAGCAACAATAACCGTAAGTACCCCAACACCACTTGCAGCACCGGCAACCTCAGTAACAGAGGGGATGCAGAAGGTTCGATAGGAGACCAACCCTAAGTAAAGAAAAACCCGCTTAAGGCGGGTTTTTCTTTACTTAGGGTTCCTTGCCACTACTTAGTAATCTCTTTTGCCTTACGCTTTACATAGAGCTCATGACCGATGGAGAAAAGGTTGCTTGTTGTCCAATAGAGCGCAATAGCTGCTGAGATAGAGTAGGAGATACCAAACACAATAAGGGGTAGCATGTAGCGCATCTGCATATTGAAACTACGTGCAAAATCATCTTTAAATGAGGGGGTGGCACCCTTTGCTGCGGGGGCAAGCGCGGGAATAGAGAGTTTAATCTGGTAATACTGTGTAATTGCAGCAAGTGCGGCGAGGATAATACTCTTTTTTGAAAGCATAACCCACAAAAACATCATATTAACGGTTTCTGGCAAATGAACGAAGGAATAGAGATGATCACCATTCAAGTTGGGAAGTCCCTTAAAAAACACAAAGTAGAGTGCGAAAATAATAGGGAGTTGCAAAAGAACCAAGAGGCATCCTGAAAATGGATTGATGCCGTATTCACGATAGAGCTCCATGGTTTTGCGAGCCTGCTCCTGTTTGTCGTCCTTGTGCTTTTCTTTAAGCTTTTCGACGTGAGGCGCAATCTCACGCATTTTTGCCTGAGAAACAACCGACTTATGTGCAAGAGGAAGGAGTGTCACGCGCACCAAAACCGTAAGGAGGATAATAGCAATACCAACATTAGCTCCAGGAACCGCTGATATCAAAAAAACTAATGCATTATAGATTGGTTGGTAAAAAACGGTTGAAAAAAATCCTGGTTCCATAAAAATGTAATTAAAAAGCTTGTAGTGACTATCTTAGCGCGAATACCCTTGATTTACTAGGGTAGGGGATCTATGTGCTCTTTTTGCCAAGGATGACAGCGGAGTATACGCCTCATTCCCATCCAGAGACCACGCAAGGAACCATATTTTATGACCCCTTGTTTCATATACTCTGAACATGTTGGGTAAAAGACACAGGTAGTACCTTTATTTAAAGAAAACACACCCGTGTCAGGTGAGACCACTTTTTGATAAAAAGAGATGAGCGAAATAATAACCGTACGCATAAGACTATTTAAGAAGTTTCGCTCGACGAAGAGTAGTTTCGATTTCGACCTTCAGTACAGAATGTGTGGCTTTTTTTGCCTCAATCTTTGGGTAGAGCACTATCAGCGATTCTTGAGAAAAACTTTTAAGGTAAGGTGCTACCGTTGCGTAGAAACGACGGCGGAGGGTATTTCGTTCCACCGCTGTTTTTGCTGTTTTTTTTGAAACAACAACGGAGACTCGCGTTCCGGTTTTAGAGGGGTAAATTACCCCAGAGAACAAGGGCGAAAAAACACGACTTCCCTGCCGGGAACCGGTAGGGAAGTCGTTTCGTGATATGCGGTTCTTTTGAGGAAGCATGGGGATTGTTGAAAAACCCCAAAAAGACGCAAAACTAGACAGTCGTCAAGCGCTTGCGGCCTTTTTGGCGGCGTGCTTTTAGGACATTGCGGCCGTTTTTGGTCTCCGAACGGACGAGAAATCCGTGGGTAGTAGCGCGCTTTTTCTTCTTTGGCTGGTATGTTTGAGACATAATGAGCAACTATACACAAAAGAGATAGAAAAATCAAGCCTGCCTCTATAAATGTCACGATTTCATATTCCTTACGGGTGTTGGTAGAATCCTTCTTGTAACATATAATGCATACAGTAGTTTCTTTTTGTTTCTACTCACCAGATGGTTTATTGTCTTAATGTCTATTTTTTTTACAAAAAAATGAAAAATAAGAATGGTTTTACCCTTATCGAGCTTCTTGTGGTTATTTCTATAATAGGACTTCTTTCCTCGGTAATTCTTGCTTCACTTAACAGCGCCCGCGCAAAAGCACTCCGCTCGAAGGCAATCCAAGAAATGCGACAATTCGCAACCATGGCCGTTATTGCACAAGGTGTGCATGGTAGTAGACTTAGAGATATACTCCCTGGTGCTTATAATCAAATAGGTGACCCAGACAAAGATAAATACGATTGGCCTGCTGGACCTTGTGTTGGCCCAAATCTGCGTAATATTTCAGCAGCACATCAATGTTACTTAAACTGGATTGATGTGCTTGAGCAGACCCAGACTGCCACAGGAGGAACCGTAAAAGGACTTGAAAATATGCAGCGTGATCCATGGGGGAGTCCTTATTTGTTTGACCCCAACGAGGGCGAACCTGCTCCACCAACATACCCCGATCCCTGCGACAGGCGCGATGCGATTTTTTCTGCGGGACCAGATGGTTTAATATATACAGCAGACGATATCTACATTACCCCAATTCCATTTAGTGGGTTCCCTACGCTTCAGGACACGAATTTAGACGGAATACCTGACTCCGTGTATGCTACTTGTTCACAATAATGAATATACGGCTGTAATCGGCATACTAAGAACACACTAGTGTGCTTGCCGCAACCAACAGATAAGTAGTGTATACTAGGTATCCACACCTTATCCACACCCTAAACACCATCTCGTCCACCATCACTCATTACATATTCCTAAACCAGGGAATATAATATTACGACAAGAACTTCTTATGACTGAAAACGCACAACTTTGGGAAAACACTTTACGGGAACTTGAGAACGAGCTCTCGCGCGCGAATTTCAGTACTTGGTTCAAAAACACCGCAATCATCAAACAAGAAGATGGTACGGTTATTGTTGGGGTTCCTAATGAATTTGTTAAAGATTGGCTTCAAAATAAGTTTCATAAAATGATACTGAAGTCGTTACGCAACCTTTCAGACCATATTCGTAGTATTGAATATGTAGTATGTAAGGTTGAGGAGAAATCCAGCGATAAAAAAGAGGTTGAAAAACCGAGATCTGCCATGAGTGCTGAGCTTCCTTTGGCTGACCTCTATGTCAATCGTGAGGATGGATTAAACCCTCGTTATACATTCGATAACTTTATTATTGGTGCATTTAACGAACTTGCATACGCTGCATCTCAAGCAATCCTAAAAAAGGTGGGTACTAATGTTTATAATCCTCTTTTTATTTATGGTAATACGGGTTTAGGGAAAACTCATCTTATTCAAGCAATGGGAAATGAGATTAAAAAACACCATCCAGGAAAAAAGGTTTTTTATATTACTTCTGAGAAATTCTCAGTTGATTACATTAACTCAGTAGGGCAGGGGGCAAAGACTATGAGTGTATTTAAGGAGAAATACCGAAAGTATGATCTTTTTATTATGGATGATATTCAATTCCTTTCAAATAAGGAGAAGACTCAGGAAGAACTCTTTCATATATTCAACGAACTCTATCACAACAACAAGCAGATTATATTTTCTTCTGACCGTCACCCAAACTATATTCCAGCGCTCGAGGATCGTCTTAAGTCCCGTTTTAGCTCGGGAATGATAGTTGATATCCAAGAGCCAGAGTATGAATCTCGCCTAGCAATCCTTCACGCAAAAGCACAGATTAATAAATTCTTTCCTCCTAATGAGGTTATTGACTACCTTGCGTCGTCAGTAAAAGGAAACATCCGTGAACTTGAGGGTTTATTAAACGGCATCATATGCCAATCTCAACTCAAAAACAGACACTTAACGCTTAATGAAATAAAGCCATTCATTAAAAACACCGCAAAGCCTAAAAAACTTTTGTCAGTAAAGGAGATTGTAAAAGTTGTTTGTGATTTTTACAACGTTGAAGAGGATCATGTGTATGAAAAAACACGCCGAAAGGAGGTGTTAAAACCTCGCCAAATAGCGATGTTTATCTTAAGAGAGGACTTTAATATTTCTTATCCAACGATTGGGCAAAAATTGGGTGGTCGTGATCATACCACCGTGATGCATTCATGTGAGAAAGTGAAGACGGATATGCAATCTGATCTATCTCTTATTCAAGAGATAGATCAGATTCGGGCAATGTTTTAGAGGGTATATTATGGTGTGGAATAATTGTGGATAATTAAATAAATATAGGTGGATAAGATAGGGTTAAATAATTGGTTTATGTATAGCAAAAATATCTTACCCACACTTTGTGAATAGTTATCCACATATTATGGAATAAAATATATGGAAATTATGTTTTAAAAATAAGGGTTTAAAAAAGTTATCCACAAATCCACAGGTATAATAGTAATAATAAGATTTATATATAATATTAATACAACAATATGCACATAACTTGTAACAGAGAATCAATTCAAAAATATGTTGCTAATGCAGATAGGGTAACAGGGAAGAATCTTTCCTTACCTATACTTAATTCGATATTACTTACTGCTTCTCATAAAACACTTATTATCCGAGCTACTAACTTAGAAGTAGGGGTTGAGTTTCATATTCCTGCTGATGTAAAAAAAGAAGGGAGTATTGCCTTATCAGGATCACTTCTTGCAAACACCCTTGCCAGTATCCCTGATGAACAAGAAATATCTATTTCAGCAGATAAAGGTCTTTGTACAATAACCACAAAAACAAAAACATTAACCATAAAAGGTTTTCTTCCTGATGATTTCCCTACTATCCCTGTAATTAAGGATGGTGAAGGTTTTATTATGTCAGCAGGGAAGTTTATTCAAGGTGCAAAAAGTGTTCTAATGAGTGCAGCGCTTTCTGATATAAAACCAGAGATCTCAAGTGTATACCTACATCAAATAGCTGATATGGTGGTATTTACTTCAACAGATTTATTCAGGCTCGCAGAAAAAAAGATAAAACAATCAGGAGTTACTATTTCTCATGGTGTTATTATTCCTATAAAAAATATTACTGAGATTGTTCGCGTACTCGAGTCAACCACTGAGGATATTAGTTTTTTAATTACTAAAAACCAAATATCATGTTCTGGGAATTCAGTTTATATTACCTCACGGGTTGTACAGGGTGTATATCCTGATTACGAACAAATTCTCCCTAAATCTCACACAACAGAAGTAGTTATTTTAAAACAAGACTTATTAAATACCCTTAAACTATCAACACTTTTTTCAGATAAATTTAATAAAGTAGTTATAAAAATTGATCCTATTAAAAAAACATGTATCGTTTCAACAAAAAATACAGAGGTAGGGGATACTGAATCACATCTTACTACAACACTTTCAGGTGATCCTGTTGAAATTTCTTTAAATGGTAAACATCTTTTTGATTGCCTCGGTGCTATTGAAAAAGATAGTGTTGTTTTAGAGTTTAATAGTTCTGATAAACCAGCAGTTATTCGAGGATTAGGGGATAATTCATTCACATATCTCACTATGCCACTCACAAGATAATATAATCATGATACCTCTTGAGCAACTCCTTACACGGTTTAAAAGTCTCACGAATACTGAAAAAGTAAAAAAAGAGCTTGCGTGTGACGGTATTAAAAAAATAATTGGTATTACAATCCCTGTTTCAACAATCTCTGTTTCAAAAAATACAATTTTTCTCAAAGTTCCCCCTATTATAAAAACAGAGGTACTTCTTAAAAAACAAGAAATACTGGCAGATATTAATACTATCAACGGACTCGCCCATATTTCAGATATTAAATAAAATTCGGACATCGCATGTCCGAATTTTATTATTACTACTGCTGAATATATAGTTTTGCGGAATAAATTCCTTTATTGAGTATTGAATCGTACCCTACAAGTGTAATTTCGTTCTCTGTTGATAGGTCTGCGATATCTTCAGGGGTAAACGAGAAAGAGAAAGGTGTTAGAGTGTTTTGTTCAACAAGCTTCCCGTTAATAAAAAACTCAACATTATTTAATGAATAAGGTCCACTACTTGTGACCGTGAAGGTAATAGGGTCGGTTGAGTTATGGGGAATCATAAAGTCTACACCGCTCACTAAAAGAACAGGGGCTACTTCTGGAGAGTGTGTTGTGTCATGTGTGGTTGGAATACCACTACGATCGCCTTCAGGGATGTTTTTAGTGTTTACCCATGCGCGCACAGGTATTTCCCATAACGCGTACTGGGAGTCATTTTGTGGGTTTGTAGGGGGTGTTCCAAGTGGGTTATTCTTGTTTACCCAATGAAGAATTGTGTGAACATTAGGTACCACAATAATCTTCCTCATTTCTATAGGAGTATTTTCTGTTGCGAGTTTTCCTGAAGCAGTATCAATAACATATTTTTCTCCACCCATCCATATACCAGCAAGTGGTGCAGGAAGTCTGGAGAGATCCTCTTTTTCTGGAGCAATAAATTCTTCAGAAGGAGTAAGTTTAATTGCCTCCTCCATAAATGCGCGCCATATAGGGGCGATAATCATACCTGCAACATTTTTTTGCATTGGCGTATTATCGTTATTACCTGCCCACATACCAACGGCAATATTAGGGGTGTAGCCAACGGTCCACACATCACGATAATCGTTAGTGGTACCCGTTTTTACCGCAACGTCTTTTCCAGGGAAATAAAGAGCTGATGTAGCGCCAAATGCTGGTGTACGTGCTTTGTTGTCAGAAAGAATGTCAGATATTTTACGGGCAACATCACTTGAAAGTACTTCCTCAGGTGATTCTTTGAATTCCTCAATAATATGTCCTTGTTTATCTTCAATACGGAGGATTGATTGGGTTGGATTTCTGGTGCCATCATTTGCAAAAACACCATACGCACCCGTAAGTTCAAGAAGTGAAACTTCTCCACCACCGAGAACAAGAGTTAATCCATAGCGTGCAGGGTCAGTGAGGCTCGTAATTCCCATACGTTTTGCCATAGTAATTGAATCATTCAGTCCTGCAAGATAAAGTGTTTTAACCGCAGGGACATTTAATGATTGCGCTAATGCATCACGCATAGAGACGGGGCCACGATATTTACCATCATAATTCTCTGGCATGTAACAATCCTCCTTTTTGATCTTTGATGAAATAGGGTTGCCTTGCGCATCGCAGTTGGTACTAAAGTTGGTTGGTAAATCAAAGAGTGTCGTCTCTGGTGTGTAGCCTTTCATAAATGCGGTTCCGTACACAAACGGTTTAAAGGTAGATCCTGGTTGGCGATGGGCAAGGGCGACATTAAAGTTACCTTCATTTTTTACATCGAAGTAGTCACGTGACCCTACCATAGCCAATACTTGACCGTTCTTGGGATCGACGGCCACTAACGCCAAGTTTTTTGCGTTGAAGTTTTTTTCAGTGTCGGCGCTAAAGCGCTCGATTGTCTCCTCGGCTTTCTTTTGAAGTTCGTAGTCAAGGGTAGTGATTACATGGTAACCAATTTCATCGATTGCACGCTCTCCGTATTTTTCAGCAAGGTATTCCTGAATCCACATCACAAAATGAGGAGCCTTGATACCACGAGATTCCTTAGGAAGAAAGGTTACTTTTTCTGCACGCGCAGAATCATACTCGCTCTGCGTAATGAAACCAAGCTGATACATTCTGTTAAGAACAAGATCTTTGCGTTCATCAAGAAGGTTGCGATTATTACCATACGGGGAAAGACGTGTGGGAGCATTGGGGATTGCTGCGAGGTATGCAGATTGTGCTAAGGTGAGTTCTTTTGGTGTTATCCCAAAAAATGCCGTAGTTGCTTCACCAATGCCATAAATACTGCCTCCGTAAGGGATTTCGTTGAGGTAGAGGGCAAGAATCTCGTCTTTGGAAAAGGTTTGTTCAAGCTTGAACGAAAGAATAAGCTCTTTTATTTTTCGGGTAATAAGCCGTTCGTCAGTGAGTAATGTTTTTTTAATAACCTGTTGGGTGATGGTCGACCCGCCCCCGCGTGTGCCACCATAGAGTACGGCGCGCGCAATTCCCCGAACACTCACCCCTGGGTGCGAGTAAAACTGAGAGTCTTCAATGGCAACAGCCGCTGACTTTACCAAAGGAGAGATTTCCTCAAAAGGTACGATGGTGCGTTTTATATTTTGGTGCACATCATAAAGAAGGATCTTGCCGGTGCGGTCGTATATTTTAGTCGACTCAATGATTTTGCGCTCCTGAAATGAATTAAAATCAGGAAGTTTAATGAAGGATGACCAGAGAAGGAGGGTCCCCGCACCCAGGAAAAAACCCGCTATACCTAATAGAATGACGGCGGTAATATGTTTACGAAAGAAACCGTGTTTCTTTTTGCGGCGAGTTGGGGCGTGTTCTGCCATATGATTAAAATATAATACAACAAAAATACTAGATAGGCGAGTGTAACACGGTGTGGTAAAATAGCAAAATATGAAAGACGAGCAAAAGATCAATGAGATTTTGACCCGCGGGGTTGCAGAAGTTATTCACTTGGACGCACTACGCGCAAAATTACTTGCGGGGACGTCTCTACGCGTGAAGTTTGGCATCGACCCCACGAGCCCCCATATTCATCTTGGTCGCGCTACCGCAATATGGAAACTTCGTGAATTACAGGATCTCGGGCACCAGATTGTGTTTATTATCGGTGATTTTACGGGTGTCATCGGTGATACCTCCGATAAAGAGAGCGAACGCCCTATGTTGACTCGCGAGGCAGTCGAGCAAAATCTCGCTACCTATTTCGAACAAGCGGGAAAGATTCTTGATATGAGTAAGGTAGAGAAGCATCATAATTCTGAGTGGCTTGAAAAGCTTACCTACCGTGAAATAGGGGAGCATGCGGACGCATTCTCTCTTTCAGATTTTATTGCCCGCGAGAACATCAAGCGCCGTCTAGACGCTGGTAAACGTGTATCACTCCGCGAACTTCTTTACCCTTTAATGCAAGGGTATGACAGCGTTGCGGTGCATGCGGATATTGAGATAGGGGGAACTGATCAAAAGTTCAATATCCTTGCTGGTCGCAAGCTCCAAGAGCGTTTTGGGCAAGCACCACAAAACATTATTATGCTCGACTTGATCGAGGGGCTTGATGGCCGCAAGATGAGCTCAAGTTTTGGCAATACGATCAATCTTACCGACACCGCAAATGATATGTTTGGTAAAGTGATGAGTCTCCGCGACGAGCTCATTATGAAATATTTTATATACGCAACACGAGTGCCTATGGAGAGCGTAAATGAATTCGAGGCTGCACTCAAACGTGGAGAAAATCCTCGCGATGTGAAACTTGATCTTGCGCAAGAGGTTGTTTCGGTATATTACAACAAAGACGAATCTTTGCGTGCCCGAGAAGCATTTCTCGCGACGTTTCAGAAAAAAGAAATTCCTGACGAGATTGAGGAAATCAAAATGAAAGAAAGTGAGACCTTTGCAGAAATTATGGTTCGTGCAGAAATTGTTTCTTCAAAAAGCGACTGGCGTCGCCTTGTAGATGAAGGAGCCGCAAAGTGCTTAGGAGAGGGTGGGGCCGAAGAAAAAATAACCAATCATCTCGATCTTGCAACGCCAGGTATCTATAAAGTAGGGAAGCGACGTTTTGTAAAAATCATCTAGGCATAAAAAAAACGCGCGACCTAATGGCCGCGCGTTTTTTTATGCTCAACTAGTCGTCGAGGCTGTTTGGACTGAGTCCGAAGTCGGTAGAATCGTCATCCTCATCTCCGCCGAGGTCGAGGAGAATCTCGTCGTCAAGAACAATTGCATCCTCAGAAAGGCTGATCTCACCACCGGTAAATACTTCCTCACTTACTTCGATCTCTTCATCTGCCATAATATTATTTTTTATATTTAAAATTAGTTATCTAGGAATATTCCTCAACCCAGACTCACATAGTTGTAGCAGAAAGTTTTTTACCGTGCAAGCCTTTTTTCTACGACATGTGGATATAACTGGGTACAATATCCACTGCGCTCGCTCGGTGGTAAAAGATGATTACATTTTTTACCACACTCACTCACTTGTGGATAACTTGGGGAAAACAGTTACGCCCCCAGAAAACCCTTATTTACTAAGCATATTTTGGGGACGTGCATAAGCAAAGTGAGTGAGTCCTATAGCAATAGCGTCCATTTCGTCATCTTGCTTTTTGTTTTCTGCACCCGAAACGAGGCGACGAACCATGGACATCACCTGTTCTTTTGTCGCTTTGCCGTATCCGGTAGTGGCAACTTTGATCTGAAGAGGTGTGTATTCATAGATTTCAAGTCCTGAGAGTCGCGCTTGGTACAGGATAGCCCCGCGTACCTCTGCAACGCGCATGGCGGTCTTTTGGTTGGTCTCGATGAAGAGGTTTTCAATAGAAAGGGCGACGGGCTGGTATTCGGCAACCACTCGCGCCACTTCGCGCCCCACGAGCTCAAGCCGCTCAACGAAAGGAAGAGCCGCTTTGGTCTTGAAGCACTCAGAAAAAAGAAGTTCCTCTTTTTTGTTTTTCTCTAGAATAGCGATACCAAGGCGTTCATACCCCGGGTCAATAGCAATGATTCTCATACCCCTTATAATAGCACGGTATTATTCAGCGTTCGTGTAGACCTCTTGAACATCGTCGTGTTCGTCGAGCTCCTCAAGAAGGTCACCGAGTGCTTCACCATCTTCGTCCGAGAGGGGGACGGTAGTGTTGGGCTCATATTCATCACCAATCTTGTTAAATGCCCAAGCAGCCGCACCCTGACCAGCAAGCGCGAACCCGCGTTTTGAAAGGAGGTGTTTAATCTCTGCAACGGTGCGGTTGTTGTTGTCGGTGAGTCCGGTGATAAGCATGGCGCATCCTCCCGGTCCGTATGCTTCAAAAAGCACTGCCTCCATATTTCCTGCGTCTCCTCCAGCACCCTTTTTGACCGCACGATCTATGAGTTCGTTTTGCATATTCTCCTTTTTTGCGCGTTCAATAACCGCGCGAAGCCCTGGAGAGGAAAGATTTCCTGCAGCCTTTTTTGACTCAAGGGCAATAAGTTTCGAGAATTTACCGAATATTTTGCTTCGTTTTCCGTCTGTAACCGCCTTCTTATTCTTGATCTGTGACCATTTATTGTGTCCTGACATAATGTATCAAGCATACCAAACTAAAATAAGCTGGCAAGTTTCCGCAAAAGTTTCCCTTGTCGGTCTTCATTTGGCAAAATCTATGTCCGAGACACGAATCAGCTGATTCGCCTACTGGGTCGGGTAATCAAAACCCATATGTTCATATGCGCGGGGGGTTGCGACACGACCACGGGGGGTACGCTCGAGGAGGCCGAGTTGCATCAGGTAGGGCTCATTCACTTCTTCAACTGTTGCCACTTCCTCCGAAAGGGCGGCAGCGATAGTACTCAAACCAACAGGACCACCGTTGAATTTGTCGATAATAACTTCGAGGATCTTGCGGTCGAGAGCGGTGAGGCCGAGTTCGTCAATCTCGAGGAGACCGAGGGCCTGCGCGACATACTCGGGGGAAAGGTCGCCTTTGTGTACTTGCGCAAAGTCACGGGCGCGTTTCAGTAGGTAGTTTGCTGTGCGGGGAGTGGCACGACTGCGGCGGGCAATCTCGTGCGCTGCGCCATCAGAAAGAGAGATACCCAAAATGTCCGCCGAGCGCTTAACGATTTTTTCAATTTCCTCAGTCGTATAAAATTCAAGACGGAACGTGCCGCCTGAGAAGCGCGAACGAAGCGGAGAGGAGAGGAGGGCAACACGCGTGGTGGCGGCGATGAGCGTAAAAGGTGGCAGGTCGAGCTGGATCGTACGCGCACTCGGCCCCTTGCCGATAATGATATCGAGTACCCCTGACTCCATCGCAGGGTAGAGGACTTCCTCAATCATTTTGTTTAAGCGATGAATCTCATCGATAAAGAGCACATCGCCGGGAGCGAGGTTTGTTAGCACAGATGCTAAATCACCAACCTTTTCAATGGCGGGACCCGAGGTGGACTTGACTTGACACCCCATTTCATTCGCGATAAGATGCGCTAACGTCGTTTTTCCGAGCCCTGGTGGTCCGTAAAAAAGGATGTGTTCGGGTGGATGAGCGCGTTCTTGCGCCGCCTGGAGGAGGATCTTCAAGTTTTTCTTGATTGTTTCCTGCCCGATGTATTCATTGAAACGACTAGGGCGAAGTGCTTGATCCAAGAAAGAAAATTCTTGGTTTAAACCTTTTGTTTCCTCGGTATTTTCCGTTCCGCTTTGGTTGGTACTTGACATAAAAATAGTTTTGTGCTAGGATAGATATATCGATGGCCGCAAGGTTGCCGATAAGCTCTCTCAAAAGATCCTATACATAAGCTTCGTGCAGTTGGGCCCTCCGGGGTTCACATGGTTGTGGACGAGGATGTGATGGTACTTCGCTTTATGTGAAGAGCACTGTTGCTCCCCTTAGACCGCTTCTTCACTCGGTTCCTTGTGTTCCGAGAACTGCTCGGGGTTTATGTATCGGATTTTTTATTGCCTGCCTAACTTTTCTATTCTACCATACCTTAGCTTGCATAAGACAAAACAAGGAAAAGAGGGATGAGGGTTGGTGGTGTGGCTATTGACAATTATAAAATAGAAGTGTATACTTGTCTTTAGAAAGTGTAGCACAGAGAGTGTTTTTTGAATCGATAGATTCACGGCTCAAACCGTAGAATCTTGAACATACCCTAACCAGAGGAGTTTTAAATGGCCGTAAAAAAGGCAGTAAAGACAGTTCTTCTTGCGGGTTTGCGCCCGGAAGACCTTGGTCGTTGCCAAGGAATGATCAAAGCATCTCTTCTTACCGCAGACGATAAAAGTGGTGTACTCAAGATTATCCAGCGATGTCCGGAAATCGCAGTCATCAACTTCGATCGTTTCGGCGGCGAGTCGTTTCTGAGGCAGATTGCTCAAACCGGCTACAAAGGCAAGGTCATTTCTGCAACAAACAAGCGCACGCGTTCCTGGGAAACTGAAGATATTCCTGGCATTGAATTCGTTTCCTTCCGCGACGTTCCCGATGCTGTCGAAAGCGCCCTTGCTCCCCAGTAAATAAAACACAACACAAAACAAAACCCCAATCGCAGACCGCGATTGGGGTTTAATTTTTATACAATTCGTATATCGTACGTCCGAACCTAGTTTCAGAATTGGCTATTCCTTCTCCAAGTCTACTACGCGCTCCACTTCGTCAAACGAAGTCGTTCCTGCAAGGATTTTTTCGATACCATCCTCGCGCATATCGAGGATACCTTGTTTTTTTGCGACCTCACGAATTTCACGCTCAGAAGGAATCGTGTCGAGGAGTGCTTCGATGTCGGCATCCATCAACACTGCTTCAAAGATACCAATACGCCCTTTGTACCCAGTATTACTGCAGACGGGACACCCTACGGTACGCCAAACTTTTTCTGTTTGCACAACTGAACCCGTCTTTTCTTTAATAAGCACTGAAACCTCGTCAATAATTTTTCTCTCGCGTTCGTTGGGGACATCTTCCTTTTTACACTTGTCACATAGTTTGCGCGCGAGACGCTGTGCGAGAGCAACCGTAAGTGACGACCCAAGGATTTTAGGGGTGACACCAATGTCTATCAAGCGGGGGATAGCGCCAGCTGCGGTATTGGTGTGGAGTGTCGAAAAAACCATATGACCCGTGAGGGCCGCATTAATAGCGACCTTAGCGGTTTCGCTGTCGCGGATTTCACCGATCATGATGACGTCAGGGTCTTGACGCATTGCTGCACGGAGACCCTCGACAAAGGTGTATCCTTTATCTGATTCGACTTGGGTTTGCGAAACACCAGCGAGGTGGTATTCAATCGGGTCCTCGATCGTCATTACCTTGATCTCCGGAGAATAGATTCTCTTCAAAAAAGAGTACAGCGTGGTTGTTTTACCAGATCCCGTAGGGCCTGTATTGAGGACCATACCGTGAGGCTTTTTAATCTCGCGCTCCAAGAGGGCGAGTAGACGAGGGCTCATACCAAGGTCCTCGAGGGTGACATTTAAAGATTGAGGATTCAAGAGGCGCATTACGACACCTTCACCGTAGGCTCCAGGTATTACCGAAACACGAATTTCGATTTCAAGGTCAGCAATCCTAATACTAAAGCGACCATCCTGACTTTCGGTACCAACATTGAGCTTGAGTCCAGCGAGAAGTTTGAGGCGTGAGCTAAAAAGGCGATACACGGTGTGGGGGAGTGCACCCACCTCGTGAAGGATGCCGTCTATGCGGTAGCGAATATGAATCATATCTTCGGCGGGTTCGATGTGAATATCCGAAGCACGAATACCTATCGCACCGGCAAGGATAATGCTAAATATTTTTGAAACATGACGCGCGTCTTTTGAGGAAAATGCGGATTCAAGCTCGTGCGCTACATCATTGAGTGTGGTAAAGCGACCGATGAGTACCTCCATACTTTCTCCTGAGATATCGATCATTCCAGCCTCAGTTTTTGATGCTCCAGAAATCTCTGCATAACGCGCCCACACCTTTTCAAGGCTTGCGTGCGAAGCGAGGTAAAGATCAAGTTTGTATCCACGTTCTTCGAGAATCCTGAGAGTTTCTTTTGTTTTAGGCTCGTCGGGAGAAAAGATGGCAACCTTGAGGGTTTTTCCAGAGAGTTGAAAGGGCCCCATCAGCGCCTCCCTCACTTCTGCTTCTTTGAGGATGTTTACGGCACTAATATCAATAGCAAAAGTGGAAAGATCGACATACGGTATGCCGTGTTTACTCGCCATGATTCCCTGGAACTCCTCCTCCTCTTGTTTGCGAAGGTCGGCAATCTTGCTGTCTTTCTCGGTGTCGTCAAAATGGAGCATATTTGTCTCTGTATTGTAAGGGTTTTTACGGGCGATTACCACTTGACAAAATGTGCATATTGTGTATAATATATACAGAAGAGTTCGTACACGCGAATTCACCATCAATTCTTTGTAAAGGAGAACGTCATGAAAAAGATCATGATTGCAGTCGTAATGCTGGCTATGTCCATGCCCGTCATGGCTGACACGGAAGGAGGCCTCTTTGGGGCTTTGATCGGCGGTGTCTTGGGTAACCAAGTCGGCAAAGGTAATGGCAAGAAGCTTGCCACCGTTGTCGGGGTGATTGCCGGTGCAGGTATCGGTTCTAATGTCCAAGATCGTATGAACGAGGACAAAAACGAAGATGCCGATTATGTTTGCGTCAACTGCGGAAGTCAGGAGACCCAAACGGCACAGTCTCGGTCTCGTTATCGCAGTGCTGGCGAAGAAGCTGCAGCATACCGCGGTGCATCAGATCGTCGGGCGATGGAGCAGAAGTACCTTGAGCAAAGGGCCTACTGCAACGAAAATCCCTACGGATGCCAGTCGGGCCGCTATCGCAGTCATAATTACGCCGGAAGTTACTATAGCCGCAACCTCGGACGGTAACCATGACAACCTCTCAAACGGTCAATCTCAGGATTGACCGTTTTCTTTTTATGCTCTTGACTTTTTATACCATATGTGCTATATTAAATAGATGCAAAATATTCTAATTTCAACAATTCGTTTTGGTGCCGTTTTGGTGCTTGCACTCTCGGTTTTTGTTGGCGAAGCGTTTGCGGCGCCTGCCTTGAGTCCAGCGTCGGTGACATCCTTGTCTAGTGTAAGCGCGACACTTACTGCTAAAATGACGAACACAACCTCTCGAAATACTGCGGTATGGTTTGAGTGGGGTGACACCCCTAACCCAACGACGGTGATAGGGATGCGCGACATCGCCGGTGAAGGATTTTTCCAAGGATACCTCTCGAGACTTAGTCCAGGAACAACCTACTACTTTCGCGCTGGAGCTTTGGAGGGAGGGGTGACCGTGTATTCATCTGTTGTTGCGTTTACCACCCGCGGAGGAGTTGCGGCTGTGCCCAACACAAACACGGTGCAACTAAATACGGTTTCAACCGAAGGATCTTCCTCTTCCTCGGTAACAAACACCGCAGCAACCGTAAATACGACGAGTGCGGTTACTACTCCTGCACCCAAGGTTGCGGTACGTGAACAGGCAACTACAAAAACAACCGCTGTTCAAAAAGCTTCGAATACAAAAACTGATAATCCTTGCGATGATACCCAAAAGGGTTCCGTGACCAGGAATACTGCAGGGGCAGCAGCCGTTGGAAACACGGTGGCAGTATTGCCAGGGACGCTCATTGGCTGGGTCTCGCTTCTCATCGGTCTCCTTATTGTGTTCCTCATTATGGCGATGGTTCTCGATTCAATCGAAGAACGTCGAAAAGCGCGCGAAGCGACAAAAAAGAAAAAGCTTGAACGCGAAGAAGAAAGAGATTAAATTCTGAGGAAATAAATAAGTATTAAAAGTCAGCCCGGTAGGGTTGACTTTTTTTGTAAATCTGCTATAATTAATTATAGAAAAGCAAGATATTTTTCTTGCCATTGGGTGTTCTAGAATCTTGAAAAAGGAGATTGTCGTGGCTGAAGAAAAAGTTGAAGGTAAAGAAAGTGCTCCCGAAAAAGAAAAAGGGGGCAATTCCAGTGGGTGGGCCATTGCGATCTTCATGTTGATCGTTGGCGTGCTCGCAGGATTGGGTATTCTTGAATGGCAAAACAACCGTGACGAACAATTGAGGAAAAGCTTTACGGAGGAAAAAGCTCGTCTTGAAAAAGAGCTTGAAACCGCAAAAGTTTCTCTACAACAATGTGAAGCGAAGCCGAAGTGTGTAAAGCCAAAGAAGCACACGCGCAAGAAGATTCACCGACCCACACCAGCACCAGAACGACTTGCTTCAAAACCTCAGGCTGAAGAAAAAATGTTTGACGCTAGCCTGTGTGGTGACGGCACAGAGATGACGATAAGTAAAGTAACGGGCAAGCCTGAATGTCGGGCGATCCCTGTTGCAATACCTACCCCTGTATATATGAGGGATAGGGTTGTCGAAAAGCCAAAGCAAAAGCCGGAGATGGTGTGCGAGAAGCCGAACATCCTTCAGTTGAGGGACGATGGCAGCACTGCGTGTATTGCATTGCCGGCTACACAGCAGCCTACTACTCAGTCGCCCCCTGGCTGCTTTACGGATGCTCAAGGCAGAATTATGTGCCCGCGCAATCGTGAAGCAAAAAAGTCGTCGTGGGGTTCGTGGATTCCTTGGGCAGTATCAGGAGCAGCGGTCTTGTGGGCTGTTGACGATCATCGCAAAAATCGTAAAGTAAGTTCGCCTGGGCCAAATGTTGTAACACTACCTCCTGGTCCTGGGGTCGTAACAAATCCTCCGGGCCCTGGAGTGGCAACGCTCCCTCCTGGCCCCGGAGTAACCACGCTTCCTGCTGGCCCCGAAGTAACGACATGGTAATCAGTTCTTTTTAATGAGTCCTTTTACAGGAGGAAAACCCCTCCTGTATTTTTTAAAGCTATGAACAAACATGGTGTCATGGTTTTAAAAAGTAAATGAAAGATGTGTTGTCAAAATTTACTTTTGTTGTTATATACAAAATCTGCTTATCTTAAACAATTATGAATAAAAAAATTACTTTTTTCGGACTTAGCCTTGTCGCCCTCGTCGGCCTCTTTGCAGGTGCTGGCGTTGCTTCCGCTTCTTCTCAGGGCGTAATAACCACCTGCACAAGTGCAACCTTTAATGGTTCCGTCACGCCTAACGGTCAGGCGACCGAGGTATGGTTTGAGTGGGGGACAAACACCTCTCTTGCTCACGCAACAGCACATCAAACATTTACGGTAAACTCAAATTTCAGTCAGCTCGTCTCGGGGTTGACTGCAAACACGACATATTATTATCGCGCCGTAGCTTCAAACAGTGCGGGAACAGCACGCGGGGGTACCATTTCTTTCAGGACACCAGTGTGTGCTACTGTTGCCAGCGCCCCTTCTGCCACCACTAACAATGCAACAAGTATCTTGACCGACCGTGCTGCGTTAAATGGATACATCAACCCCAACGGCACGAGCGACACCACCTACTGGTTCGAGTGGGGGACA